>ERZ1685331.3-NODE-3-length-141531-cov-21.074189_pt1 | contig 141531 bp, 128 predicted proteins | sample MGYA00580194_ERZ1685331 | MGnify/ENA primary metagenome ERZ1685331 (study PRJEB41501, sample SAMN08275520) | hot springs metagenome | biome: alkaline hot spring; material: microbial mat | place: Russia: Ush-Beldyr | collected 2015-07 | depth 0.5 m m ...
CCGTGCTGGGCTTCAACCTCCTTGGCGATGGGCTCCGGGACGCCCTCGACCCCCGTCTCAAGGGGCGGATCTAGGCGAGACAACCCGCCTTGGCCTTCTCCCTCTCCCGCCGTTACACTCCTTTTGAGGTGATGCGATGGCCGTCATTGAAGACGTCTGGGCTCGCGAGATTCTGGATTCCCGCGGTAACCCCACCGTGGAAGTGGAGGTGATCCTGGACGACGGCACCGAAGCCAGGGCCGCCGTGCCCTCCGGCGCCTCCACCGGCACCCACGAGGCCCTGGAACTCCGGGATAAAGACAAACGTTACCATGGGAAGGGTGTGCTCCAGGCCGTGCGGAATGTGAACGAGATCATCGCCCCGGAGATCGTCGGCCTCGATCCTCTTTGGCAAGAGGAGATCGACACCCTCCTTGGGGAACTCGACGGCACCCCCAACAAGAGCCGGTTGGGGGCCAACGCCATCCTCGGTGTTTCCCTAGCGGTATGCAAAGCGGCCGCCCTCTCCCTGGGCCTTCCCCTGTTCAAGTATCTGGCGGGAGCGCGGTCCGGCCGCATGCCCATCCCCTTCATGAACGTCATCAACGGCGGGGCCCATGCCGATAGCGGCTTGGCCATCCAGGAGTTCATGATCGTCCCCATTGGGGCCGCAACCTTCGCGGAAGCTTTGCGCTACGGCGCGGAGGTCTTCCACACCCTGCGCAGGCTTTTGAAGGCGGAAGGACATTCCGTGGCCGTGGGCGACGAGGGCGGCTTCGCCCCGCGGCTCCCCTCCGACGAGGAGGCCTTGAAATTCCTGGTGCGAGCCATCGAGGAGGCGGGCTACGAGCCCGGAAAACATGTGGCCCTGGCCTTGGACTGCGCGGCCACCGGTTTTTTCGATCCAGCGCGGGAAATCTACCGCCTGGAGGGGGAAAGAACGCGGCAGGAGCTCACCGAGCTCTATGAGGAGTGGCTGCAGCGCTACCCCATCATCTCCATTGAGGACGGCATGGCCGAGGAGGACTGGGAAGGCTGGGCCCTTTTGACCAAACGGCTGGGCGGAAGGGTCCAGCTTGTTGGGGACGATGTCTTTGTGACCAATCCCGAGAGGCTTCGGCGCGGGATCCAAGAAAAGGTGGCCAACGCCATTCTCGTGAAGCTCAATCAGATCGGCACGGTCACGGAAACGCTTCAGACCATGGAGCTTGGGCAGAGCGCCGGCTATGGCCGCATGATCTCCCACCGCTCCGGCGAGACGGAGGACGTGTTCATCGCCCACTTCGCCGTGGGAACGGGCTGCGGCCAGATCAAAACCGGGTCGCTTTCGCGTTCGGAACGCGTGGCCAAGTACAACGAGCTTTTGCGCATTGAGGACCTCTATGAGCCGCCGATGGCGCAGTGGCCTGGCCGCTAAGGCTTGGCCCTGGTTGGTGGTTTTTGCCCTTTTGGCCGGAATCGGCATGATTTTTGGCCTCCGCCTCCACGCCATCGCCCTCACCGCCCACGAGGTCCAAACGCTCAAAAAGGAGCAGAACCGCCTGTGGGCGGAGATCGACCTTTTACGCGCGCACATAAAAGAAGCGGGCACACCCGCGGTCATCGAGAGAAAGGCCCGGGAGATCCTGCGTTGGGGTTACCCGGACGAGGAGATGGTGATCCTCATCCGCAAGAGGTGAAGTCCCCGTGGAGTTTGTGCACCTGCACGTGCACTCTGAGTACTCCCTTCTTGATGCCATGTGCCGGATTGGGGAGCTCGTGGAGGAGGCCCAGCGCCAGGGAATGAGAGCGTTGGCCCTCACCGACCATGGGGTTCTCTCGGGCACGATTAAGTTCTACCAGGCCTGTGAGGAAGCGGGAGTCAAACCCATCCTGGGCGCGGAGTTGTATGTGGCCCACGGCTCGCGCTTCGCCCACGATCCCGTGCTGGACCGCTCCCCTCACCATCTCATCCTCCTTGCCCAAAACGAAACGGGCTGGAAGAACCTGGTTTTCCTCGTGAACCGCGCCCACACCGAGGGTTTTTACTACAAGCCCCGCGTGGACCTGGAGCTTCTTGCGGAGCACAGCGCGGGGCTCATCGCCCTCTCCGCCTGCGAGTCCGGGGAAGTCCAGCGCCTTCTTTTGCAGGATCAGGGGAGGGACGCGAGGAATGCGGCAGCCCGGCTTGGGGAGATCTTTCCCGGCCGGTTTTATCTTGAGCTTCAGGATCATGGGCTGGAACGAAACCGGGAGCTCATAAGAAAACAGGTGCGCCTGGCGCGGGAGCTGGGCCTTCCGTGCGCGGCCACCGCCGACATCCACTACCTCCGACCGGAGGACCACGAGCCCCACCAGGTCCTCATCAACATCCAAGCGGGGAAAAAGCTGACCGATCCCGATGCGCGCCAAATGGACGGAACGGATTACCACTTCCTGAGCGCCGCGGAGATGGCCAAACAATTCAAGGAAATTCCCGAGGCCCTGCGCAGCACCTTGGCCATCGCGGAAAGCTGCGAGCTTCGCCTCACGTTCGGGCAAAAACTCCTGCCGCGTTTTCCCCTGGAGGGGCGCACCCCCCAGGAGGAGTTGGAACAGCGGGCCTGGGAAGGCGCCCGCGCCCGCTACGGGGAGGAAATCCCTCAAGCGGTGCAGGAGCGCCTCTCCTACGAGCTTTCTGTGATCGGGCGGATGGCGCTGGCCCCCTACTTCCTCATCGTCGCTGACTTCGTGGAATACGCGCGCCGGAACGGCATCCCTGTGGGCCCAGGCCGGGGCTCGGCCGCCGGGTCCCTCGCGGCCTATTGCCTGGGCATCACCCAGGTGGACCCCCTTCGGTTTGGCCTCCTTTTTGAGCGTTTCTTGAACCCCGAGCGCCTGAGCCTTCCCGACATCGATATTGACTTCTGCATGCGCCGGAGGGACGAGGTTTTGGCCTACGTGGCCGAAAAATACGGACAAGACCACATCGCTCAAATCGGCACCTTCGACCGCATGGCCTCCCGCTCGGTGATCCGCGATGTCGCGCGGGTGCTGAACATCCCCTATGAGAAAGCGGACCGCATCGCCAAGCTGATCCCCTTCGGCCTGCCCCTCGCCCAAGCCCTGGAGCAGATCCCGCCGCTTCAGCGCCACGCGGAAGAAGAGCCCAAGCTCTTCGCCATCGCCCGGAAACTCGAGGGGCTTTTGCGCAACGCCTCCACCCACGCGGCCGGGGTGGTCATCGCCCCGGCGCGGTTGGAGGAATTCGTGCCCCTCATGCGTCTTCCCGATGATCAGTTTGTCACCCAATTTGACATGCACGACCTCGAGGCCCTGGGGCTTCTCAAGATGGATTTCCTCGGGCTCCGGAACCTCACCATCCTTTCCGATGTCCTTCGGCTTTTGCGCGCGCGCAAAGGGATGGAGATCAAGCTCGAGGCGATCCCGCTCGACGACCCGGCCACTTACGAGCTCATCCGGTCCGGGCTGACCACTGGGGTTTTCCAGCTGGAATCCGCGGGGATGCGGGCCCTGGTGCGCCGGCTTTCGCCCACGGAATTTCGGGACCTCATCGCCATCCTCGCCCTCTACCGCCCAGGACCCCTGGAGTCGGGCATGGTGGATGACTACATCGAGCGCAAACACGGGCGCCAGCCCGTGACGTACCCCCATGAGCGGGTGCGGGACATCCTCGAGGAGACCTACGGCCTTCCCATCTACCAGGACCAGGTGATGCTCATGGCCCAAAGGCTTGCGGGATTCACCCTGGCCGAGGCCGATCAGCTGCGGAAGGCCATGGGGAAGAAGAAGCCCGAGGTCATGGCGGAGATGCGGGACAAATTCCTGGCCGGCTGTGTGCGGAACGGGATCCCCGCGGAGGAAGCGGCGGCCATCTTTGCGGACATCGAGAAGTTCGCAAGTTATGCTTTCGTCAAAGCCCATGCTGCGGCTTACGCCTTCATCACCTATTGGACGGCCTATGGCAAAGCTCATTTCCCCACGGAGTTCATGGCCGCCCTGCTTACCTCTGTCCAGGACGACATCGACAAGGTGGCGGCCTACATCGGGGAGTGCCGGGAGATGGGGATCGAGGTCCTCCCCCCGGACGTGAACGAAAGCGAGGCGGGCTTCACTCCGGTGGGGGAGGGGAGAATTCGCTTCGGGTTGGGGGCAATCAAGCACGTGGGGGAAAGCGCGGTGGAGGCGATCTTGAGCGCCCGCCGCTCCGGGCCGTTCCGGAACCTTTTGGACTTCTTCCTCCGGGTGGATCCGGAGCGGGTGAACCGCGAGACCCTGGAGTGCCTGAGCAAAGCGGGAGCCATGGATCGGTTCGGCCTGACCCGCAAGGCCATGGTGGCCTTGGCGGAGGAGGGCCTCCGGCTGGCCCAAAAATTCCGCAAGGAAAAAATCTCCGGCCAGGCCAGCCTGTTCGGCGAGGAGTACGTCCTCCCCAGCCTCCCGGCCCTCAAGGAGGAGTACCCTCGGGAAGAGCTCCTCCGCTTTGAAAAGGAGCTCCTGGGCCTATACCTTTCCGCCCATCCCTTGGATCTTTACACAAAGAAGCTCCGGGAACTGGGGGTGACGCCGTTGGATCAGGTCATCGGCCGCCCCCAGGCCCTGGTGGCCGGACGCGTGAAAAACCTGAAGCGGGTGAACACCGGCGAGGGCCCCCTCGCCTTCCTCACCCTGGAGGACAAAAGCGGGGAGGCGGAGATCGTGGTGCGACCGAAGGTCCTGGAGGGCGCGCCTTGGCTGCGGGAGGAGGCGCTGGTGGTGGTGCGCGTGGCCTTAAGCGAGCGGAACGGCATCCCCCGTCTCACCGCGCTTTCCTTGCAACCCCTCCAAGAGGAAGCCCCGGTGCACCGGTGCTGGGCGCGCTTCCCTCTTTCCGTGCTCAGCGGGGAGAAGATCCAGGAGCTTCTCCGGGTCCTTGCGGATCACCTCGGCCCGGTCTCGTTTGGGGTGGTGGTCACCGATGGGGAGAGGGCGGTCCGGGTTTTGGCCGGGCACCGCTACACCGTCCTCCCCACCCCGGAGCTTGGGGAGACCCTGCGCCGCCTGGGCGGGGAGATGATCCTGGAGTAACGCGTGCGAATCCCAACGTTCCTGAAAATTTTCCTCCCCGGAATGGGGGTGAAACGCTGGTTCTTCCTGGCCGCGGCCGGGGTGATCCTCCTGGTTCTTGGCACCCTCTGCCTCCTTGGGGAAAGCGGGGTCCGCGGCCTCTACCAAAGCCTTGTCCGGTATCTGCCCAGCCTTTGGCGTCCGACGGTGGGGGCCGCCCTGGCCTTGGGGGGCCTGGTGGGCGTGGCCCTGGGGACAGGCATGATGGTGCGCCGGGTCCTCACCGCCGTCTCCCCAAAGGGCGGGGGCTCCGTGGCCGAGGCCCTTTACCAGGCCCGTATCCTCCGGAACGCGCCGGACGTGGTGGCGATCGGCGGCGGGACCGGCCTTGCCAATCTCCTCCGGGGGATGAAGCACTACACGGCGAACCTCACCGCGGTGGTGACGGTGATGGACACCGGCGGCAGTTCGGGTCGGCTCCGGCGGGAACTGGATGTCCTCCCTCCCGGGGACGTGCGGAACTGCCTTTTGGCCTTAGCCGAGGATGAGGAACGCCTGGCCAGATTCATGCAGTACCGATTCGCCGCCGGCGCGGGCCTCGCCGGTCACGCTCTGGGCAACATCCTCCTTGCCGGCCTGGAGGAGGCCCTGGGCGGGTTCGACCGGGCCGTGGAGGAAGCCAGTTATTTCCTCTCCGTACGCGGGCAGGTCGTCCCCGCCACGTTGGACAAGGTCCACCTCGTGGCGGAGCTCGCGGATGGCCGAACCGTCGTGGGCGAGGCGGAGATCGCCGCGGACCCCACCCCCATAAGGAAGATCGGGCTTTCCCGCCCGGCCAAGGCCTACGAGCGCGCCCTCCAGAGCATCGCGGAGGCGGACGTGATCATCATCGGGCCGGGAAGCCTTTACACCAGCATCGTCCCCAACCTTCTGGTCCAGGGCATCGCTGAGGCCATCAACCGCTCGAGCGCGGAGAAATTCGTGGTCATGAACCTCATGACCGAGCCCGGGGAGACCACGGGGTACACGGCCTACGATCACCTGCGCGTCCTTGCGGAATATCTGGACCTCCGGCGGTTCACGGCCGTGATCGTCAACAGCGCGCCTCCTCCGCCGGATATCCTCGCGCGCTACCAGGCCGAGGGGAGCGAACCTGTCCGCGATGACCTCCGGGGCCCCAGGACCTTTGGGCTGCGCGTGATCCGGGCCCCCCTTTTGGCGATGATGGAGATCGACGGAAAAACCACGGTGAAGCACGATCCATTGAAGCTGGCCCGGCTTCTTTCCCAAGAAAGCCGGGCCCTGCGCCGCTCCTGGACCCGCTGGTTCAGCCCCTAGGCCCCCTCACACGTCCACCACGCCTTGGGCCATCCAGGTCCCGTCTTTTTCCTCCACCTTGACCCAGGCGTACGTGGCGGCCTTCACGTCGATGCCCGCCTGGTGCTTTTGCGGGTCGAACTTTTCCCCAAAGGCCTGGCCCCAAAGCCGAAAGCTCTCCCCCTCCCGCGTAAGGCGCAGGGCAAACCGGGAAAAAAGCAGCCCGTGCACATCCCTGAGGAAAAGGAGCTCGCCCAAAAACCGCACGAACAGGTCCTCCAGGGACGGCGCCTCCACCGCCAGGGGCACCCCCGCCTTCGGCTCAACCCGCCCAAGGTCGGCCATGAGGGAGAACATGGCCCGCGCCGCCTCGGAAAAGGCCTCCTCAATGGTCTTCCCGATCCCGCGCACGCCCATGTCCGCAGGGTGGGGGATGAGCTCGAAGGCCATCTCACCCTCCCAGGGGCCAGCGGGAAACCGGCTGATACTTGGCCCCTTCCGGCCGAAGCTCCGAACGCATGAGGGTGAGGCTTGTCCCATGAACCTCAATGGCCAGGGGCGGACCTGGGACAAAGGCGCGGAGGTCTTGTGGTTTCTTGAAGCGGGCCAGCGTCACGTGGGGCAAAGGCTCGTCCCTCTCCGGGGGGAATCCGAGGACGCGCACAGCCTCCTCCACATCCTGGCAGAGCTTCCGGAACGCGGGAACCTCCTTTTCCGGGCCGACCCAGAGGACCCGGGCCCGGCTGGGGTTGGGGAACCCGCCCACCACGGCCAAATTCAGGGAGAAACGGGGGTTCCCCCGGGCGGCCTTTTCGCCCACCGCCAAAAGCTCGGGAACCCGAGCCTCCGGGACCTCGCCCAGAAAACGCACGGTGAGGTGATAATTTTCCCGGGAAACCCAGGTTCCCTCCCCAAGCGCGCGGCGAAGGCGTTGGGCCACGGGGGCCAGGGCCTCCTTTACCCCCTCCTCCAGCTCCACGCAGAAAAAAAGGCGCACGCCCGATTATACGAGGCGCGAACTTCCGCCCGGTACACTTTCGCCGCCATGGCGGAAAGGCGGAGCTTGGGCGGGCGGGTGATCCACGACTTCCCGTACCCCAAGGAGAGGCGGAAATGCCCGCATCGGGCCCTGGTTTCCCTCACCCCAGCGGGAAGCTGCCTTCACCGCTGTCCCATGTGCTATGCCCGGGCCTATGCGTGGAGTTGCGCCGGGCCGGCCCTGTACGAAAACACCGCGGAAAAACTGGCCCGGGAACTCGCACAAATCGAGCTGTGTCCACCCCTCTACATCAGCCAGGTGACCGATCCCCTCCAACCTGTGGCGGAGATTCGGGAGCTTACGGCGCAGGTGGTGGCGGTGGCCATGCGCTACGGGGTGCCCTTCCACCTCCTCACGAAAAACGGGGAGGGGGTCCTTTGGCTCCTCAAGCGCCTCCCGCAGCTCCGCTCTTACCCGCGCTGGTGGTTGGCCATGACCATCGAGGCGCCACCGGCCAAGCAGAGGGTCACAAGCCCCGGCGCCTCGCCGATTGAGGAGCGCCTGCGGGCCGTGGAGGCCTGCGCCCAAGCCGGGGTCTTCGTGGTGGTGCGCACGGACCCAGCGATCTGGGGACTGGTGCGGGAGGAAGATGAGATTTGGATTCTCGACCATGCCCGGGACAGCGGGGCCCGCCACCTCATCTCCGCCCTGGGCCACTTCAACCGCCTTTCTTTTGCCAGACTCCGTGCGGCCCTGCGCGCTGCAGGCCTGCGGGAGGAAGAGGCGGAAGTGCGCCGCTTCTATGGGCCGGGAGGGGAGGAGGGCTTTTTCCGCGCGGGGACGATCCGCGCCCCTCTCCCCCTGCGCGCCCAGTTCCACCAGTTCATGCGGGATGAAGCGGAAAAGCGGGGCATGACCTACGCGGCCTGCCTCGAGATGGGAAGGGAGTGGGATTCCCCGGGCCTCCCCCACTGCGAGGCCGCCCCCCAGGGGAACCTCGCCAGGAAGGTGGCCCCGGGCAGGTTTGAACCCATCCCCGGCTGCTATGCCGATTGCTTGCGGGGGTGTCCGGATCCGTCCGGTCCGCCCTGCGGAAGGCCTGCGCTTTTGGAGCGCTATCCGTACCCGTTCTCCCTCCTCCTTCCCCGGCCTTCGCCCCTCTTTGCCTGAGCCGCGCGGCGGGTAAAATCCTTTGGGAAAAGAAGGAGGTGGACCCAATGTCTCAGGAGTGGCGTGGCCCCCTGGAGAAGGTGGACGCTTTTCGCTGGAGAATTCCGCGCTCCTACAAAGCCGAGATGCGCACCGATGGCCTCATTTACGCGACGGAAAAGATGATCGCCGTGATCCGGGAGGACCAGGCGCCGGAGCAGGTGGCCAATGTGGCCTGTCTTCCCGGGATCGTGGGGTACTCCATGGCCATGCCCGATATTCATTTCGGCTACGGCTTCCCCATCGGCGGGGTGGCCGCTTTCCCCGTGAAGGATGGGGTGATCTCCCCAGGCGGGGTGGGCTACGACATCAACTGCGGTGTCCGCTTCATCCGCACGAATTTAGCGGTGGAGGAGGTGGCGCCCAGGCTTCCCGCCCTGTTGGACACCATTTTCGCCAACGTGCCCTGTGGGGTGGGGATGGGCGGGAAGATCAAGGTCACCGCCGAGGAGCTGCGGCAGGTGATGGTGAAGGGCGCGCGCTGGGCGGTGGAGCGGGGCTACGGGTGGGGGGAGGACCTCGAGCACTGCGAGGAGGGCGGAGCCCTGCCTGGGGCGGACCCGGCCACCGTCTCCTCCCGCGCCGTGGAGCGCGGCCGGCCGCAATTGGGCAGCCTTGGCGCGGGCAACCACTTCCTGGAGATCCAGGTGGTGGAGGAGATCTACGACCCCGTCGCCGCCGGGAAAATGGGGGTCACCCAAAAGAACCAGGTCACCGTCATGATCCACACCGGCTCCCGCGGTTTCGGCCACCAGATCTGCGACGATTATCTCCAGGTCATGCAGAACGCCGTGCGCAAGTACGGCATAACCCTTCCCGACCGACAGCTCGTCTGTGCCCCCGTGGAATCGCCGGAAGGCCAGAGGTACTTTGCCGCCATGGCCTGCGCCGCCAACTTCGCCTGGGCCAACCGCCAGATGATCACCCACTGGGTCCGCGAGGCCTTCGAGCAGGTCTTCAAAAAGAGCGCAAAAGAACTGGGGCTCTCCGTGATCTACGACGTGGCCCACAACATCGCAAAGATCGAGGAACACCTGGTGGACGGGAAAAACATGAATCTCTGCGTCCATCGCAAGGGCGCCACCCGGGCCTTTCCCCCTGGCCATCCCGCGGTGCCCAAGGACTACCGGGAGATCGGCCAGCCCGTTCTTGTTCCGGGCGACATGGGGACGCTCTCCTATATCCTGGTGGGGACGGAGCGGGCCATGCGGGAGACGTTCGGCTCCACCTGCCATGGCGCCGGCCGGCTCATGAGCCGGGCCGCCGCGCTGCGGGAGAAATCCGGGCGGGAGGTGGCGGAGGAGCTACGGGCCAAGGGCATCTTGGTGCGGGCCGCCAGCGAAAAGACCCTGGTGGAGGAGATGCCCGAGGCCTACAAGGACGTGACGGAAGTGGTGGAGGCCTGTCACGGCGCGGGCATCTCCCGCATGGTGGTGCGGGTTCGGCCCATCGGCGTGGTGAAAGGCTGAGCCCAAGCCCTATCCTTTTCCCGTGAGAAAACGCCGCGCCGGTGGTATGATTTCTCCCAAGGAGCGAGGATGGCCAAGAAGGAGCAGAGTCCCGAGGTGAAGCTCAAGGTGGCTGAGGCCCTCCAACAGGACGTGGGCCGGGGCATTGCCCGCATCGCCGCCCAATACCTCGAGCACCTCGGGATTTCCGCAGGCGAACCCGTGGAGATCGAGGGGCAGAGGCTCACCGCGGCTGTAGCCGCCATGGCTTACCAGGCCGACGCGGGCCTGGACATCGTGCGCATCGACGGCCTCATCCGCACCAACGCCGGGGTCAGCGTGGGGGACGCCGTGGTCGTGCGGAAGGCCAGGTGGAAGCCGGCCAACCACGTGACCCTCGCTCCGGCCCGGCGGGGTCTGAGGCTGATCATCCCGCCGGAAAGCCTCCGGGCGGTCCTGGTGGGCCGTGTGGTGCGCGCGGGCGACGTGGTCTCCACCGCCGGCAGAGCGGAGCGCTCGCCCTTCGGCGGGGAGCTCCTCACCGAGCGGATCTTCCGGGATTTCTTTGAGATGATGGGCCCCGTGAGCTTTGGGTTCGGCGAGCTCCTCCTCAAGGTGGTGAGCACCCAGCCTGGGGGGATCGTGCGCATCACCCCCGAGACCCAGATCGAGCTGCTTCCCGAGTTCGTGGAGGTGGCCGAGCGCGGCCGGGAGGTGCCGGAGGTCACCTACGAGGACATCGGTGGGCTCAAAGAGGTGATCCAAAAGATCCGGGAGATGGTGGAGCTCCCCTTAAAGAAGCCCGAGCTTTTCGCGCGGCTGGGGATCGAGCCGCCGCGGGGCGTCCTCCTTTATGGTCCGCCGGGGACAGGGAAAACGCTCCTGGCCAAGGCTGTGGCCCGCGAGACCGATGCCCATTTCATCGCGATCTCCGGCCCGGAGATCATGTCCCGCTACTACGGGGAAAGCGAGCAGAGGCTCAGGGAGATCTTCGAGGAAGCCCAAAAGAACGCGCCGGCCATCATCTTCATCGATGAGCTGGATTCCATTGCGCCGCGGCGCAGCGAGGTCACGGGCGAGGTGGAGCGGCGGGTGGTGGCCCAGCTTCTCACCCTCATGGACGGCCTGAAGGAGCGCCGGAACGTGATCGTGATCGGGGCAACCAACCGCATCGAGGCCATCGATCCGGCCCTGCGCCGGCCCGGCCGGTTCGACCGGGAGATCGAGGTCCGCGTCCCCGACCGCGAGGGCAGAAAAGAGATCCTCATGATCCACACCCGGGGGATGCCCTTGGCGCCCGACGTGAACCTGGAGGAGCTGGCCACAGTCACCCATGGCTTTGTAGGGAGCGACCTGGCCGCGTTGGCTCGGGAGGCAGCGATGAACACGCTGCGCCGGGTCCTCCCCAAGATCAACCTCGACGCCAAGGAGATCCCTAAGGAGGTCCTGGACGAACTCGTGGTGCGCCGGCAGGACTTCGAGGCCGCCCTCAAGGAGGTCCGGCCCTCGGCCATGCGGGAGATCATGATCGAGATCCCCACCGTCGCCTGGGAGGACATCGGTGGCCTTGCGGAGGTGAAACAGCTCCTGCGGGAGGCGGTGGAGCTCCCCCTCTCCAACCCCGAGGCCTTCCGCCGCTTGGGAATCCGTGCACCCAAAGGGATTCTGCTCTTTGGGCCCCCGGGTACTGGGAAGACCATGTTGGCCAAGGCCGTGGCCAACGAGTCTCAGGCGAACTTCATCACGGCCAAGGGCTCGGATCTCCTTTCCAAGTGGTACGGCGAAAGCGAGCAGAGGATCGCCGAGGTCTTCCGGCGGGCGCGGCAGGTGGCGCCGGCCGTGATCTTCCTCGATGAGCTCGATGCCCTGGCCCCCCGCCGGGGCACGGCCATCGGCGAGCCCCATGTGACGGAGCGGATCGTGAACCAGATGCTGGCTGAGCTCGATGGCCTCGAGGAGCTACGGGGGGTGGTGGTGATCGGGGCCACAAACCGGCCGGACATCATCGATCCCGCCCTCCTCCGGCCCGGCCGGTTCGATGAGCTCATCTACGTCCCTCTCCCGGACGAGAAGGCAAGATTGGCCATCTTCCAGGTGCACACGAAAGGGATGGCCCTGGCCCCCGAGGTGAACCTGGAGGAGCTGGCCCGCCGTACCGACGGTTACTCGGGCGCGGACATCGCCGAGGTGTGCCGCAAGGCCGGTCGCCTCGCCCTGCGGGAGGATCCCAAAGCCAAGCACATCACGATGCGGCACTTCCTGGAGGCGTTGAAGGAGACCCCGCCCTCGGTTTCGCCCGAGGAGCGGGCCCGCTACGATAAGCTCTCGAAGAACCTGCGCCGGGCCGTGCGGAAGCTGGCCGGGTTCCTCGCCGAAGAAGAGGAAGGCAAGGAAAAGTAATTCCGGTCCTCGGGCTTTGCCTTGGGCTCAGCGCATGGCCCAAACGCCGGTGAACCCCGGGAACGGGGAGCCCATCACCCGGGAGGATTCCGCTTCAGGAGGCGCGGGCCAGGTTCCGCGCGGAGCTCCGCCCCTAGGCGGAGGAACAGGCGCTCCTGGAAGCCTTGAGCTCCCTCCTCCTCTCCCAAAAGCAGGAAAAGACCTGGCAGGAGTGGCTGAAGACCGCGCGGGAGAAGGCGCGCGTCCAGATCAACCTGGAAGGCCAAGCGGGGCTTGGAAACTAGCCCCGCTTTTCCACCCGGTCCACGTATTCCCGGGTGTAGACGTGGATGCGAACGATGTCGCCCTCGCTGATGAACTGGGGGACCAAGATCTCTAAACCGTTCTCCAACACCGCGGGCTTATACACATGGCTTTCCTTGTCGCGGAGGGCCGGGGCGGTGCGGACCACCCGCAGGTCCACCGTTTCGGGGAAAACCAGGGAGACCGGGTTCCCCTGGTAAAGCTCTACAGGGATGCGTTGGTTGGGCTGGAGGAACACCTCAAGCTCCCCGATCATCTCCGCCGGAATGGAGACCTGATCGTAGGTCTCGGGGTCCATGAAGTAGAAAGCCTCGCCGTCGGTGTAGAGGTACTCGATGGGCCGACGCTCGAGCTCCACCTCCGGGATCTCTTCGTCCGGCCGGACCCGCCGCTCCACCAGGGCGCCGGTGCGCAGATTGCGCAGTTTCAAGTACACCAAACCCTTCTGCTGAGCGCTTCCGGTATGGCGCACCGCCTCCACCACCCGAAAAAGCTCGCCCTCAAGCCGCACCGTCGCGCCCGGCCGAAGATCGCTAGCCACAGCCATACCCGAGCGATCATACCCCTGGACAGGGGCGCGACCAAACGTCCGGATCAGCGGGGAGCTTTGAAGAAGAGGACCCCGAGAGGAGGAAGGGCGAGGACCAGGGAATACGGGAGGTTTTGGGCGGGAACGGGCTCGCTCCCGACACCGCCCAGGTTCCCCACCCCGCTTCCCCCGTATTCCTGAGCGTCGCTGTTGAGGAGCTCTTGCCAAAAACCCGGGAAGGGCACGCCGACCCGGTAGCCCGTCCGCACCACCGGCGTGAAGTGGGCCACGACGAGAAGGGATTCCCTGGGATCCGCGGCGCGGCGCAGAAAAGCCAGGACCCCGCAGTCCGCGTCATCGGCCACCACCCATTGGAACCCAGAAGGCTCGCAGTCGAGCTCGTGCAAGGCCCGTTCCGCGGCGTATAGCCGGTTCAGATCCCGCACGAGAAGCTGAAGGCCTTGGTGCTCAGGCCTCGCCAAAAGCCACCAGTCCAGTTCGCCCTCGTGGTTCCACTCCCGCTCCTGCCCGAACTCCCCGCCCATGAAGAGGAGCTTCTTTCCGGGCACGGCGTACATGTACCCCAAAAGGAGCCGGAGATTCGCCAATTTCTGCCAGGGGTCGCCCGGCATCTTCCCAAGGAGTGAGCCCTTCCCGTGCACCACCTCGTCGTGGGAAAGAGGGAGGAGGAAATTCTCAGACCAGGCATAAAGCCCGCGGAACGTGAGATTCCCATGATGGTGTTTGCGGTAAATGGGATCGAGCCGGAAATACTGGAGGGTATCGTGCATCCAGCCCATGTCCCACTTGAAGCCAAAGCCCAGGCCGCCCGCGTGGGTGGGCCGGGAGACGCCCGGCCAAGCCGAGGACTCCTCGGCATAGGTTTGGACATCCGGGAAGCGGCGGTAGACCTCCTCGTTGAACCGGCGGAGGAAGTGGATGGCATCGAGGTTTTCCCGGCCACCGGAGGGGTTAGGAACCCAGGCCCCCTCCGGCCGGGAGAAGTCCAGATAAAGCATGGCGGCCACGGCATCCACCCTAAGCCCATCCGCGTGGTAGTGGTCCAGCCAAAAGCAGGCGCTGGAGAGGAGGAAACTGCGGACCTCGTGCCGGCCGTAGTTGAACACAAGGCTTCCCCAGTCGGGGTGCACCCCCTGCCGGGGGTCAGCGTGCTCGTAGAGGTGCGTGCCGTCAAAGAAGCCAAGCCCGTGGGGATCGGCGGCGAAATGGGAAGGGACCCAATCCACGATCACGCCGATCCCCGCCTGGTGAAGCTCGTCCACAAGGGCCATGAAATCCTGAGGGGTGCCGTAGCGGCTCGTGGGCGCGAAGTACCCGGTGATCTGATAGCCCCAGGAACCGTAGAAGGGGTGCTCCATCACGGGGAGGAACTCCACGTGGGTGAAGCCCATCTCCTTCACGTAGCGGGCCAAAAGGGGCGCAAGCTCCCGGTACGACAGGAATCGGCCGCTTTCCCCCCTGCGCCAGGAGCCCAAGTGGACCTCGTAGATGGCTATAGGGGCCTCGCGCCGCTGGCGCTTCCAGCGCTCTCGCATCCAGGCCTCATCCTTCCAGGGATAGGCAAGATCCCACACGCGGGAGGCGGTCCGCGGGGGCGGCTCCGCAAAAACCGCAAAGGGATCAGCTTTCAACCCCTGCCAGCCGTGCCGGGAGATGATGTGGTACTTGTAAAGGTCGCCTGGACCAACGCCGGGAACAAAGCCCTCCCAGATCCCGGAAACCCCGCGGGGGAAAAGGGGGTGGCGGTGGGGAAGCCAGCCGTTGAAGTCGCCCACCACGGAGACGGCCTCCGCGTTGGGGGCCCAAACGGCAAAGTACGTGCCGGTCCTCCCCCGCCACCGCAGGGGATGAGCGCCGAGGATCGCGTAAAGGCCGGAGTGATTCCCCTCGTTGAAGAGCCAAAGGTCCTCGTCGGTGATAAGGGAGGGCCGGCCATTCAAATCCAGAGGGCTTCGCCCACTCATCCTCCCCGATCCTACCCGGAAACTTGCCCTCCAGGGGGGCGACCCCCTAGGATCTATCCATGTGGAATGAAAGCGAGATCGATGGCATTCCCCCCCGCCTGAGGGGACTTGTGGAACTGGCTTATAACCTGTGGTGGACGTGGCACCCCCAAGCAAGACGGCTTTTCCGGGCCCTGGACTACCAGGCCTGGCGGGAGAGCACCCACAACCCCGTCCTCATGCTCCGCATGATCCGGCCGGAACGCCTCGCGGAGGCCGCCGAGGACCCTGCGTTCCTCGCCCTCTACGAACAGGTCCTGGCGGAGTTCCAGGCGGACCTGGCGCGAACACCGTTGGAGCTTCCCGGGCCGGTGGCCTATTTCTGCGCGGAGTTCGGCGTCCACGTCTCCCTCCCCATCTACGCCGGGGGGTTGGGCATCCTGGCCGGGGACACCCTGAAGGAGGCCAGCGACATGGCCCTGCCCATGGTGGGCGTGGGGCTCGTCTATTCCCAAGGCTATGTGACCCAACGGATCCGGGAGGACGGCTGGCCGGAGGACATCCACCAAGCCCTCGACCACGGGGCTCACCCCCTCCGGCCCGTGCCGGGGGAGGATGGGCAACCCCTCTCCGTCCTCATCCCTGCCCTCGATCCGCCCGTGCGGGCCCAAGTGCTTTTGGCCCAGATCGGCCGCGTGCCCCTCTACCTCCTCACCACGGACGTGGAGGAAAACGCGCCCTGGGACCGGGCCATCTCCCAACAGCTTTACACCACGGATGTGGAGCAGCGGCTGCGGCAGGAGTGGGTGCTGGGGATCGGCGGGATGCGGGCCCTCGCGGCCATGAACATCCGGCCCGCCGTGGTCCACCTGAACGAGGGGCACTCCGCGTTCGCCCTCCTGGAGCGCCTGAGGCAGTTCTTGGGCCAGGGCCTCCCCTTCGCCGCAGCCCTGGAGCGCACCCGGCGCACCACGGTCTTTACCACCCACACCCCGCTTCCCGCGGGAACCGACGTGTTCCCCCTCCCCCTTGTGGACCGGTATTTGGCCCCCTACTGCCAGGCCCACGGCCTTCCCAAAGAAACCATCCTGGAGCTCGGGATCCACCCCAAGGATCCGGCCGCTTCGTTCAACATGACCGTGTTCGCCCTCCGGCTTTCGCGGCATGTGAACGGGGTGAGCCAGGAACACAGAAAATCGGCCCAGCGGCTCTGGGCTGGGGTGAGCTTCCGCGGGGAGGAACCGCGGATCGAGGCCATCACGAACGGCGTCCACCTCTTCACCTGGATCGAGCCCCTCCGCGTCCAGCGGCTTTTGGATAAGCACCTGGGCCCGGGGTGGCGGGCGGAGCCCGACGATCCCCGGGTCTGGGAGGCCGTGACGTCCATCCCCGATGAGGAGCTTTGGGCCGTGCACCAGGAGCGCAAGGAGGCCCTGATCGCGGAGCTGGCGGCGCGGGCGCGGAAGCGCTGGCAGGGAGGAGCTCCGGCCGCCAACGTCCTCGCCTTCGGAAGCCTCCTGGATCCCCACGTCCTCACCCTGGGCTTTGCCCGACGGTTCACGGCTTACAAACGCCCCGATCTTCTCCTCTTCGACCCAGGGCGCCTGAAGAGGATCGTGATCGATCCCCTTCGGCCGGTGCAGATCATCTTCGCGGGGAAGGCCCACCCTGCGGATATCGAGGGAAAGCGCCTCATCCAAAAGGTGTTCCGTTTGGCCAAGGACCCCAACTTTGCCGGCCGCATCGCCTTTGTGGAGGAATACGACCAACACCTGGCCCGCTTCCTCGTGGCCGGGGTGGACGTTTGGGTGAACACCCCCCTTCCGCCCCTGGAGGCGAGCGGAACGAGCGGGATGAAGGCGTGCGTGAACGGCGTCCCCCACCTCTCCGTCCTGGACGGGTGGTGGCCGGAGGGGTACACGGGAGAGAACGGCTGGGCCTTCGGCGGGGAGGAAATCCCCGGCGACCGCACCGGCCGCGACGCCCAGGCCCTGTACGACCTTTTGGAGCAGGAGATCGTCCCCCTCTATTACGAGCGCGGACCAGATGGGATCCCGCATGGCTTCGTGCGGGTGATGAAGGAGGCCATGCGGACCGTGGCCCCGCGGTTCTGTACCCGGCGGATGCTCAGGGAGTACCTCGGGAAGTTCTACCTTCCCGCCGCCCAAGGAGGATGAATGCGCGTGCTTCTCTTGATCGTTTGGGCTGTGAGCGCTCTGGGCGCGGAAGTACAGTTCCTCAAGCCCACGGATTGGCTGGGCGACCTCCTTGTTACGGACTCCGCCATCCTCGTGGGCACCACGGGCAAAATCCTGGAGCTCGAAAAACACGGGGGGATCCGGCGGGAGCTCCCCTTCCCGGGCGGGCAAGCCCAGGCCCTGGCCTGGCACAGGGAAAAGGGGATCCTGGCCGCCGGGGGCTGGAACTTCCTGCGCCTTTGGGAATGGCCCTCCGGCCAGGTTTTCCTGGACATCACGGGCCTCGGCACCATGGCCCGAAGCCTCGCGTTCGCCGGGGAGGTCCTCCTCTGCGGCGGGGCGGATGGTTGGGTCCTCGCCTTCGACCTGGCGGGCCGCCCCCTTTGGCGCCTGAAGGCCCATGAGGGCCCGGTGTGGGGGGTGGCGGCGGCCGCGGAGCTCTTCGCCACCGCCGACGGGGGCCGGGCCGTCCTCTGGCAGCTTTCCACGCGAAAGGAGCTCTTTTCCTTCCCGGGAAGGGCCTGGGACGTGGCGCTCTCGGCCCAGGGCTTTATGCTGGCTGCGGGCGTGGGCAAGCTCCTTAGGATCTGGGATACCGCGTTGGGCCTCGCCCTTCTCGAAGTATGGGCCCACGAGAGCTGCACGGTGGCCGTGGCCTTCTCGCCCAAGGGACGCGGCGTGGCCACGGGCTCCCTGGATCAAACCGCAGCCCTGTGGGACGCGGAGACCGGGGCGGTGCTTTTGCGGACCCCCACCTTCCCCGCCGTCCTCCGCGCGGTGAGCTTCAGTCCTGATGGGGCTGTTCTTGTGGCCGGCGCCGAGGACGGCACCCTCGCCCTCATCCCCCTTGCCCCATTCTTTGTAGAATAGGGAAAGCTACACAACTTTCTCAGGAAATTTTTAGGAGGGGCGTATGTACCAGAGGCGGGTGCAGGTGACCGGCGGCGGGACGTTCCTCGTAACCCTCCCCAAGGAGTGGGCCACGGCGATGGGGGTGAGCCAAGGAAGCCCCCTTCAGCTCGTGCCCACCCACTCCGGTGGACTTTTGCTCTTGCCCGCGGCGGTACGGGAACGCAACCGCTCGCGGATCATGATGGAGGGGAAACCCCCGGTGCAGCTCCTGCGGGACATCATCGCCCACTACATCGCGGGCTATGAGGTGATCGAGGTGGTGGGCAAACGCATCCGGCCCGAGGAGCGGCGCACGATCCGGGAGATCGCCCAATCCCTGGTGGGCATGGAGATCCTCGGCGAAACCCAGTCCGCGGTCACCCTGGGGTGCATCGCCAATGTGCGGGATTTCCCGGTGGACGGCACCCTCCGGCGCATCCACGACATCACGGAAGCCATGTGGGACGACGCGCTCCAGGCTTTTCTCAGCAAGGACGAGGAGCTGGCCCGCGACGTGGTGGAGCGGGACGGGGATGTGGACCGCCTGGTGCTCCTCGTGGCCCGGCAGTTCGGCCTCCTTCTGCGGGATCTCCTCCTGGAGGAGGAGGTGGAGAAATCCCGGCAGGAATTCTGGCATTACCAGAGCGTGGCGGATCAGTTGGAACGCGTGGCGGACCACGCCGTCAAGGTTTGCCGGGCCGCCCTGACCTTGGCCGCTCCGCCCCATCCGGGATTCCGGGAGAACCTCGCGGAGCTGGCGCGGGCCTCGCGGGCGGTGATTGCCCAGGCCATGGGGGCCTTTGGCGAGCGCGATCCGCGCCAGGCCAATGCCGTCCTGGAGGGGAAGGAGAGGCCGGAGGACATCCTCCCCTGGGTGCAGGCGGCGGCCCGCCTCCAGCCGGAAAACGCCATCCCCTTCTCCATCGCGGTGGATAGCCTCCTGCGCATCCGCGAGCACGGCTACAACATCGCGGAGATCGCCCTCGACGCCTCCGTATTCCCGCAAAAGTATATACTATGGGGCTACCCAGATAAGCCATTTTCATCACTATAGGAAAAATGGCACTGCCAGGTTTTCTTGACCGGCGTCCCTGGAAGGTATATACTTAAGCCAAAGGAGGCGAACTGTGGAAAGAAAGTGTATAGTTCTTGCGACCTTGTTCCTGGCCCTCGGGGCCGCCGCCCAGCCCACCTTGCCCTTGCACTCGCCCGTCATCGTCGCCGACGGCTCCAGCACCGTGGCCCCCATCACCCAGGCCGTGGCCGCGGAGTTCGCCCGCCTGCGGCCGCAGGCCCGCATCTCCGTGGGCATCGGCGGCACAAGCGGCGGGTTCCGGCGCTTCCTCGCCCAGGAAACCGACATCAACAACGCGTCCCGCCCCATCCGCCCAGCGGAGATCACCACCGCCCGGGACCGGGGCGTGCCGTACCTGGAGCTCCTCATCGGCCTGGACGGCGTGGTGATCGCTGTCTCCGTCCAAACCAAGATCTTCCGCGAGGGACCGCCGGTCCTGACCCTCGGGGAGCTGGAGCTCCTTTGGTCCAAAGAGGCCGAAGGCCTGATCACCCGCTGGAGCCACTTGGGAAGCCGCTTCGCCGACGCCCCCATCGTCCTCTCCGGCGCGGCCCCCACCTCCGGGACGTTCGACGTCTTCACCGCCGTGGTGAATGGGAAGGAGGGGGATAGCCGGACGGACTACTTCGGAACGGAGGAGGACCAGCTCCTCACCGAGCAGACCGGGGCCGACCCGTACGCCCTCACCTACTGCGGCTTCGCGTACCTGGAGCATAACCGCGACCGGGTCCAGGCCGTGGCCGTCGACCCGCGCCGCACGGTGGTGGACCCACCCGCGGAGATCCTCGCGGAGCTCAACCGGCGGCGGGCGGCCGCGGGCAAACCGCCCCTCCTGGCCGCAGGGGGCACGCCGAAGGGCATCGCCCCCACCTTGGACACCATCGGGGCGTTCCTCTACCCCTTGAGCCGCCCCCTCTTCCTCTACGTGAACGCCCGCTCCGCCGAGCGCCCCCTCCTCGCGGAGTTCATCGACCTCTACCTCGAGAGCGTCCAGGACCCGCAGTTCATGCTGGACGTGGGCTACCTCCCGCTGGGACCGGAGATCCTCGAGGCCACCCGCCAGGTCTGGCGCCAGCGGATCCCGGGGACGGCGTTCGGCGGGGAGTTCGCCGGCCTGCCCTTGGAGGAGATCGCCCGCAGGTACCGCCGTCACGCGGGCCTCTAGGAGGTGGGACGTCCTGCGCCTGCGTCGGCGGGAGCGGCTGACAGAAGGAGGGCTGCGCGCCCTCCTTTTCCTGTCCGCCTCAGCGGCGGTCCTGATCCTCCTCACCACCGTGGCCCTCTACGTGGCGCAAAGCCTGCCGTTTTTCCAGGCCGTCCCGCTGCGGGAATTCCTGGGGGAGACGCGCTGGGCGCCCATCCACGAGCCGGCGCGGTACGGCATCCTCGCCCTCCTTGGGGCGACGTTGGTCATCACCGGCCTGGCCCTCTCCGTGGCCGTGCCCCTTGGGCTTTTTTCCGCGGTGTTCCTCGCGGCCTACGCCCCCCCACGGCTGCGCCCCGTCCTTAAGCCCGCGCTGGAGCTCCTCGCGGCCGTGCCCACCGTGGTCTACGGGTTCTTCGCCCTCCGCTTCGTGACCCCCTTCCTCCAGCGTTTCCTCCCCCTGGGGTTTTGGAACGGCCTCTCCGCGGGGCTGGTCATGGGGATCATGATCACCCCGTACATGGCCTCCCTGAGCGACGATGTGCTGTATGCCGTGCCCCGGTCCCTTTGGGAAGGGGCCTACGCCCTGGGCGCGCGGAAACGCCAGGTGGTGGGCCGGGTGGTCCTCCCCGCCGCCTTCTCCGGGATCGGCGCGGCGTTCGTCCTCTCCTTCACCCGGGCGGTGGGGGAAACGATGATCGTGGCCCTGGCCGCCGGGCGCACCCCCACCTGGCCGCCCGATCCCCTCCGCCCCCTCCTCCCCATGACCGGAGCCATGGTGAACATCGCCACCGGGGACCACGAGGCCGGTGCCCTCATCTGGGCCCATCTCTTCGCCATCGGCCTCCTCCTCTTCCTCCTCACCTTCCTCTTGAACCTCATCAGTCACGGGGTGATCCGCCGCGTCCAGCGGCGCTTCGCATGAGGGGCCTGAGGGATCTTTGGGAGGGCGGGCTCGTGCTGGGAGCCTTTCTCGCCCTCCCCTTGGCCCTGGTTGCCTTGGCCCTGATGGTCGTGGTCACCGCCCTTCAGGTGGGCCAGCTCACCGCCATGGACGCCGTGGCCGAGGCCGGCCTCACCCTCACCCTGCGCACGCTGGAAGGCCCGGATGGGGCCCCCGTCCCCTACGTCCAGGTGGCCCAGGTGGCGCGGGACTCCCCGGCGGCCCGGGCCGGGCTGGCCCGGGGCGACGTCCTCCTGGCCGTGGCCGGCCGGCGGGTGGGCCGGCCCCTGGAGGCCTGGCGCGCCGTGGAAGCCGCGCCAGGAGGCCGGGAGATCCACCTCCCCTTGGTCTGGCTCCCTCCCCTGGAGCGCGCCCTGGGCACCTTACGGGTGGAACGGGGGGGGAGCGAGCCGGCCCTGGTCCTGGTGGCGCCGGCCCCAGCGGCCCAGGCCCAGGGGCTGCGCCCCGGCGACGTCCTGAGGAAAGCCGCGGGAATCCCAGTTACCAGCCCCCGTCAAGCCTGGGAAACGGTCCTCCTTCTGGCCCGCCAGGGGGAGGCCCCACTGGAGCTGGAGGTCCTCCGCGCCGGGGAAACCGCGCATCTGGCCTTCGACCCCTGCGGGCGCGCGGAGCTTCTGGTGGTGCGGGATGCTTGGCGGGCGTGGGTGCGGTTCCTCACCCGGGTGGGCGATCCCCGCTATCCCGAGCAGGCCGGGCTCCTCCCCGCCCTGGTGGGGTCGTTGGGGGTGGTGGCGGTGATGGCCGCGGTGGCCTTTCCCCTGGGGCTGGCCGCCGCGGTGTATCTGGAGGAGTTCGCCCGACCGGGTCGGTTCCGGACCCTCTTGGACATCCTCCTGGCCAGCCTGGCCGGCCTGCCCTCCGCCGTGGTGGGACTTTTGGGGCTGGAGGTGTTCGCCCGCGGTCTCCTTTTGGGGCGGTCCATCCTCGCCGGAGGGTTCACCCTGGCCGTGCTCATCCTGCCCATCGTGGCCATCGCGGGTCGGGAGGCCCTGCGCACGGTTCCCCGGAGCCTGCGGGAGGCGGCCCTGAGCGTGGGCGCCACCCCCGGCCAGACCGTGTTCCACCAGGTGCTCCCCGCGGCCCTGCCCGGGCTCCTCACCGGGATGGTGCTCGCCCTCTCCCGGGCCGTGGGTGAGGCCGCCCCCCTGCTCCTCCTGGGCGCCTTCCTCTACGTGAATTACGTGCCCCAAAGCCTCCGGGACAGCTTCACCGTCGTCCCCATCCAGATCTTCGATTGGGCCACCCGTCCCCAGGACGGCTACGCCACCGTCACGGCCTGCGCCATCGTCTTCCTCCTCGGGTTGACCTTGGCCCTCAACGGCCTGGCCATCTTTCTTAGGGCGCGGTTCCAAAGGAGGTGGGCGGAATGACGATCTATTGGGGCACCGTGGAAAACCCGGTTCTTTCCGCGCGCGCGTTCTCCGCCTGGTACGGAAAAGCCCAGGCCCTCCGGGACGTGCACCTGGACATCCCGGAACGCGCGGTCACCGCCATCATCGGCCCCTCAGGCTGCGGAAAAACCACGCTCATCCGGGCCATGAACCGGATGAACGACACCGTTCCGGGTTTTCGGGCCCAGGGCGAGATCCTCTTTCGCGGGGTGAATATTTACGCGCCTCGGGTGGATCCGGTGGCCGTCCGGCGGCGGATCGGCATGGTCTTCCAAAAACCCAACCCCTTCCCCAAAAGCATCTTCGAGAACGTGGCCTTTGGTTTGCGGGTGAACGGGTTCCGCGGGAACATCCGGGAGCGGGTGGAGTGGGCGTTGCGGCGCGCTGCTCTTTGGGAGGAGGTGGAGGGTGACCTCCATCGAAAGAGCGGCGACGAGCTTTCCGGCGGGCAGCAGCAAAGGCTCTGCATCGCCCGGGCCCTGGCCGTGGACCCGGAGGTCCTCCTCATGGACGAACCCTGCTCCGCCCTGGACCCAGTGGCCACCATGAAGATCGAGGACCTCATCCGGGACCTGGTCTCCTCGGTCACCATCGTGATCGTCACCCACAACATGCAGCAGGCGGCGCGCGTCAGCGACCACATCGCGTTCCTGCTTTTAGGGGAACTCGTGGAGTTCGGGCCCACCCGGGAGGTGTTCACCCGGCCGCGGGACCCGCGCACGGAGGCCTACATCACCGGCCGCTTCGGCTGAGGAGGGGGAGATGGTGCGGGAGGGATTGGCCCAGAGCCTGAGGGAGCTGGAGGAGGAGGTGCTGCGGCTGGCGGCGGCGGTGGGCGGGGCGATCCGCCAGGCCGTGGAGAGCCTCAAGGCCCAGGACCTGGAGCTGGCCCGCCGGGTGGTGTTGGGCGACGAGGAGATCAACCGCCAGCGCTTCGCCCTCGAGGAGAGGTGTTTGGCCCTCTTGGCCACGCAACAACCCATGGCCAGCGATCTCCGGTTGATCACGGCGATCATGCACATCGTGACGGATCTGGAAAGGATGGGCGATCACGCCGCCGGCCTGGCCCGCATCACCCTCCTCATCGGCAGAGCCCCGCTCATCAAGCCCCTCCTGGACATCCCGCGGATGACGGACATCGCCCTGGGGATGCTGGAGGAAGCGCTGGCCGCCCTGCGCCGGCGGGATGCCCAGGCCGCGCAGACCGTGGCCCTGCGCGACGACGAGGTGGACGCCCTCCATGATCAGATCCACCGCGAGCTTTTCCTCCTCATGATCCAGGACCCCCGCCACATCACCCAGGCCACCTACCTCATGTGGGCCAGCCACAACCTCGAGCGCATCGCGGATCTGGTCACGAACATCTGCGAGCGCGTGATCTTCGTGGCCACGGGAAGACTGGCGGAGCTCAACGTCACCGGCGCGGCCTTGGCCGAGGATCTTCCTGGCCCTTATCATGGTGACCGGGAGGATCCGTAGATCCTCCCATCCGGGGTGAAGACGATGCGGGAGTTGGTGGTGGCGGGAATCGCGGTGGATCAGGAAAGCGGTGGGCCGGTGCTTCTCCTGCGCGACCCGGAGGAGAAGGATCGTTTTGTCCCGTTGCGGATCGGTGAAGCGGAGGCTGTTTCCATCATGATCGGGCTGCGGGGCGAGGCCCCGCCCCGTCCGCTCACCCACGATCTCCTTGGGCATGTGATCTCCGCGTTGGGAGCAAGTTTGGAGGAAGTCCGCTTGGACCGGCTGGAAGCGGGGATTTGCTACGCCTCCCTGTGGATCCGTCGGGTTTCCGGCGAGCTCGTCCAGGTGGATGCCCGGCCCTCCGACTCCGTGGCCCTGGCCATGCGCACGGGGTCGCCCATCTTCATCGAGGAGGAGATGTACGCGGAGCTGGTCCAGGAGCTACCCGGGTTCATGCCGTGATCCTCTGCGTGGATATCGGAAACATCCTGACCACCTTTGGGGTGCACGACGGCGAGAGCTGGCGCGCCCGCTTCCGCGTGCGGACGGTGCGGGAGAAAACCGCCGATGAATACGGGGCCCTTTTTCTTTCCCTTTTTCGTGCCCACGGCCTTGAGGAGAAGATCACGCGCGTGGTTTTGGCCAGCGCCGTGCCCCCCCTCGTCCCCGCCTTGCGGGAGCTCGGGGAGAGGTGGCTTGGGGCGAGCGTCCTGGTAGTGGGGCCTGGGGTGCGCACGGGGTTAGCGATTCGCACGGATAACCCCGCCGAGGTGGGCCCGGACCTAGTGGCCAACGCCGTGGCCGCCTACGCCCGTTTTCGGGAGACCTGCATCGCCGTGGACCTCGGAACCGCCACGAGCTTCGTGGCCGTGGCCGAGCCCGGGGCCCTTTTGGGCGTGGCCATCGCTCCGGGCCTGCGCCTGGGCCTGGAGGCCTTGGCGGAACGCACGGCCCAGCTTCCCCAGATCCCGTTGGCCCTGCCCAGCGCCGCCTTGGGCAAGAACACGGTGTCCGCCCTCCAGGCCGGCGCCATCCTGGGCCATGCCGCCCTCGTGGACGGCCTTGTCCGCCGGATCCGCACGGAACTGGGGGGAAAAGCCAAGGCCATCGCCACCGGAGAATGGTCCGCCCTCCTGGCCCCCCTCCTCGCGGAGGTGGAGGCCGTGGATCCCTGGCTCACCCTCGACGGCCTCCGCCTCATCGCCCAGCGGAATCCTTGAGGGGATAAGAAGCGGCCCCCGGATGTTGAGGAATGTCCGGGGGCACGGTAAAACACTTCCGAGGTGGACGGTGCGGGTCTTGCGGTGGCTGAGAGCGAGCTTTTTGGCCGGCCTTATGGCCCTCATGCCCTTGGCCCTCACCGCCTTTGTTCTCTGGCTTTTTTACCGCTGGGCCTACGGGATCTTCGGACCCCATACGCCCCTGGCCTCCCTCATGCGCCGCACCCTTGGTTTTTACATCCCCGGAACCGAGGTCATCGCCGGGCTCCTGTTGATCCTCCTCGTCGGGGTGGTGACCCGGCATTGGCTGGGAAAAGCTGTGTTGCACGCCATGGAGCGGGCCCTCCTCCGCGTGCCGTTGGTGCGCAAGCTCTATTGGACGGGACGCCAGCTCGCCCGCTACCTTTTGCCGCGGGGCTCTTCGCCCCGGGGGCGCGTGGTCCTCGTGGAGTTCCCAAGCCCTGGAACCTACGTGATGGGTGTGCTCACCGCCGAGGAGGTGCGGGAGCTGAGTCAAACCCTGGAACGGGAGGTGTCCGCCGTGTACATCCCCACTGCGCCTAACCCCTTGAGCGGTTGGGTCCTTTTCCTTCCCAAGGACCAGGTGATCCCCACGAACCTCACCATGGATGCGGGGCTGACCCTGGTCCTTTCCGGCGGGCTCTCCGTGAAGGAGGAAGAGGATGCCGATCCGTCGGGATAAACGGGAGCGCTACGTGGAGGTGGAGGTCAGCGCCCCGCCGGAGCCCATTTGGGTGCGGTGCGAGTCCTGCGGGGAGCTCATCTTCCGCCGCAAGCTTCAGGAAAGCCAATACATCTGCCCGCGGTGCGGGGCTTATTTCTTCCTCTCCGCCCGGGAACGCGTGGCCTCCCTCGTCGATGACGGGAGTTTTGAGGAACTGCCCAAGTTCGAGATCCCCGAGGATCCGCTGGCGTTCAGCGACCAGCGCCCCTACCAGGAGCGGCTCAGACGGGCGCGGGAGGAAACCGGCCTGCAGGACGCGGTGGTGGCCGGGACCGCCAGGTGCGGGGGGATCCCGGTGGTCCTGGCCGCCATGGATTTCCGGTTCATCGGGGGCAGCATGGGCGTGGCCGTGGGCGAGACCCTCCGGAGGGCCATGGAGCAGGCCGCGCGGGAAAGAAAACCGTTTGTCCTCGTGGTGGCCTCCGGGGGAGCCCGCATCCAGGAGGGGGTTCTTTCCCTTTTGCAGATGGTCAAGGTGGTGGCGGCGCGGGAGGCGTTGGCCCAGGCCTCTGTCCCTTACATCGCCGTCCTCACCTATCCCTCCACGGGCGGGGTCCTGGCCTCCATCGGAAGCGTGGCCGACCTCACCATCGCCGAGGAGGGAGCGCTCATTGGGTTCGCCGGCCCCAGGGTCATCGAGCAGACCACGGGCGAGCGTCTTCCCCCTGGGTTTCAGACCGCTAAATTCGCGTTGGAACACGGGCTGGTGGACGCAGTGGTGCCAAGGGCCAAGCTCCGGGAGGAATTGACCCGCGCTCTTTCGGTCCTTGCGGGGGTAGAATGACCGACGAGGAACGGCTTAGGGTGTTGGAGGAAAAGGCCGCGGAGCTCCGGCGCTTGGCCCAGGAAAACGGGCTGGATCTGGCGGCGGAGCTTGCCGTTTTGGAGCAGAAGATCACGGAGCTCAAGCGGGGGCTTTACACGCATCTTTCCGCGTGGGGAAAGGTGCAGCTGGCCCGGCGGCCGGATCGGCCCAGCGGTCTTCCCTTCGTGCAAAGCCTCTGCACCGCGTTCTATGAGCTTCGCGGGGACCGGGTGCTTGGCGATGATCCCGCCCTGCGCGGGGGGATCGCGCGCCTCGGGGGGAAGACCGTGGCCGTCCTTTTCCACCACCGCGGCGCGAGCCCCGAGGAGCAGCGGCAGGCCCGGTTCGGCATGGCCTCAGCCCATGGCTATTGGAAAGCGCGGAGGATCATGGAGATCGGTGCTCGCCTTCGCCTTCCCCTCCTCACCCTCATCAACACCCCCGGAGCCTATCCCGGGGTGCACGCGGAAACCCACAACATCGCGGGCGCCATCGCCTTCTGCATTTGGCAGATGCTGCGGCACCCGGCGCCCACGGTGGCGGTGATCCTCGGGGAGGGCGGCTCGGGCGGGGCCGTGGCCCTGGCCGCCGCCGACCGCGTCCTTATGCTGGAAAACGCCACTTACTCCGTGATCTCCCCGGAGGGCGCCGCCTCCATCCTCTGGCGGGACGCCAAGTTCGCCCAACAGGCCGCGGAAAACCTCAAGCTCACCGCCCACGATCTCCTCAGGCTTGGGGTGGTGGACGAAGTGATCCCCGAAACCCCAGGCGGAGCGCATACGGATTTCCAGGGGACGGTGTCCGCCGTGCGGGACGCGACGATCCGGCATCTTGCGGAGCTTGCCGCGTTGCCCTTGGACGAGCTCCTCCGCCTGCGGTACAACCGCTATCGCCATGTGGGAAGTGCGGACACCGCCCGCTAGGGCCCAGGAGCTCTGCCGATCCTGTCCCCATGGGTGCTCGTACCTTTTCGCCGGCCTTCCGGAGGCCGCCCGCCTGGAGCTCGCTTCCCTCATGCACCCCATTTCCCTAAAGGAGGGGGAGCTCGTCTTCCGCGAAGGGCTGCCCGCGTACGGCCTGTACATCCTCTGCGAGGGGAAGATCAAGGTGGCCAAGCGCACCAAAGACGGGCGCTCCCAAATCCTCAAGCTCCTGGCGCCCGGGGAAGTCCTCGGGGAAAAGACCCTCTTCGACCGGGAGACCTACACCTGCTACGCCAAGGCCCTGGAGCCCGCGCGGCTCATGTTCATCCCCCGGGAGGATTTCCTCGCCTTCATGCGGCGCTATCCGGACGTGGCCTTCCGCCTCATTGAGAAGCTCTCCCGGGAGCTCAAGGCCTTTGGCGACAAGCTCGTGGAGATCACCGCCTATTCCGCCAAGGAGCGCCTGGCCCGCGTCCTTTTGGAGCTCGCCCGGGCCTTTGGCCAGGAGACCCCGGCGGGGGTGGACATCGGGGTGGAGTTGCCCAGGGGCGAACTGGCGGAGATGGCCGGGGTGACCCTGGAGACCGCTATCCGTATCCTTTCGGAATTCAAGGAGCAGGGGCTCCTGGCCCTTTCGGGGCGGAGGATCATCCTCCGCAAACCTGAGGAGCTACGAGCCATGGCCCACCCCTTCCGCACCTTCCTCCGGGAAAACCTCATGTGACGCGAAAGATCCTCCTTGGGCGAGGCGATCCCCTGGGGCGGGACGATGCGGTGGGGTTAAGGGTCACCGCGCTCCTTTCCGTTTTAGCCCCCGAGGTCAAGGAAATCGTCCTCATTGGGATTCAGCCCAAGGAGGTGGGGCCGGGGGAGGGGGTTTCTCCGGAGGTGGCCGAAGGTGCGCGGACCTGGGCGGAGCTCCTTCGCCGCGGGGAGATCTCCGCTACACCCGGGTTCTCACGCCGCCGAGGGCCTTGGCCGTGTGGTAGATGGCGAGGCTATAGAGGAGAGCCGTGGCGGGGAAGAGCGGGGCGAATCCCCACCTCACCTGAACGTAACCGGAGGCAAGCGAACCCAAAGCCCAGCCGCCGTTCCAAAAGACCATGAAAACGGCGCTCACCCCGCCGCGCAGCTGGGGCGGCACCCGCTCGAAAACCTCCACGGTGAACATGGGGCTGGCCAGGTTCATGAGGGCGGTGCGCACAAGGTACCCCAATGTCGCCAAGGAGAGCGGCGACGCGTAGCCCCAAAGGAAGAAGAAGGGAAGGGAGAGGGCCTGGCACAGGACCACAAGGCGGATGCGCCCCATCCTTTGGGCCAGGAGCGGGGACAGGAGGTTGCCAAGCCCAATAAGAAGGGAGTTCAAGGAGAAGATGAGGCCCAAGATGGGGTCGGGCACGGAGAAGCGGAGCTTGAAGAAGAGGTTCACGAAGGGGAGGAGGAGCCCGGCCCCAAGGCCGATGAGGCCGTTGATCACCGCGAGCTGAGCAAGAAAACGGCGCTGGGAAAGAAGCTGACGAGGGCTCATCCCCAAACCGCCCTGGCCCCTGGGGAGGGCGAGGACCGGAAAGAGGGAGAGGAAAAAGAGGCCGAAGCCCAGGGCGAGAACAGCGCGGTAAGCGGCGGCCGGTTCGGAAGCAAACGCGAACCGGGCGGCGAGAAAACCCGGGAGAAGGCCACCCAAGGCGGAGCCCAACATCCCGGCGAGGACGGCTAAACCCGCGTGCACGCCGAAGAGCCGTTCCCTGGCCCTCCCCTCGGCCAGCTCGGAGAGGAGGGGGCCGCCCGCCACTCCCCCCAGGGCACCCCCCACCCCGCCCAGGAAGGCCGCGGCCAAAAGCCACCCCGGCACCGGAAGAACCACGGGAAGAACCCAGGCGACCCCCTGAAAGCCCATCCCAAAAAGGAGAAGCTTCTTACAGCCCACCCGGCCAGCGAGCAGGCCCGCGCCCAACGCCAGCCCAGTGACCACAAAGCCCGGGATTGCGGAAAGAACGCCAATCAGGTCTTGGCCGTAGCCCAAGGCCTTGAGGTAGAGGTTGAAGTAAAGGCCGTGGAGGCTTCCGGCAAAGCTGCCCAAAACGGAGCCCAAAAGAAAAAGTTTGGCCCCCGGGGATAGCGCGGCGAGCATGGTCTACCCCGCGAGGATCACGCTTTCCAAAAAATCCGCGACCAGCTCGGGCTCGGGGGGAAGGACGGGGATCCCGTCCGGGACCTGGGGGCGCCTCCCGGCGATCACCGCGATCACCGGGATCCGGCCGGCCAAGGGCTCGCCGGACCGGTACACCTCGATCTTCGGAAAGTCGCCGTGCTTGAACCCCTCAAGAAGGACGAGGTCCAAATCGGCCATGTAGCGAGCAATGTACTCCTCCACCGCCGTTCCCCCGTGTTCCCAAAAGAGGGCCGCGCGCGCATCAGAATAAAGGAGGACGCGCTCGGCGCCGGCCTCCCGGTGCCGGTGCGTGTCCGCTCCTGGGGTGTCCGGCTCCACCTCCGGTCCCACGTGCTTCACCGTGCCCACCCGGTAGCGGCGGGCCAAAAGCACAGGGATCAACCGACAAAGGAACGTGGTCTTTCCCGAGCCCTTGTGGCCGATGAATGCCACCGCTTTCATGGCCGCGAAAAATCCGAAAGACCCAGGCGGCGGAGCGTCTCCTGGGTGGGGCCGCGCTCGTCCCAGCCCCGCACGCGGTAGTACTCGGCGATCTCTTTTTGGAAAAGCTCGGGGTCAATGGGCCGGCCGGCGGAACCCCCCCGGGGAAGGGGCTCGTGGAACCTTTTGGGCAGCCCATCTTGGACCGAGGTGTGCCCGCCAAGCCCGGAATAGAGCCGCATGAGGGCGAAGTTCCTCGCGCCAATCCGGGGCATCTCCTCCGGCCCGATCTCCATCCCTGTCGCGTAGAAAAGGAGCTCGCGGATCCTGGGGAAGTTGTAGCGCGGCCCGGTCTCCTTGGTGGTGAACACGCACAACACCAGGGAATTCACGAAGGAGCGAAGATCCTCGTAGAGCACCACGAGCCTGGCCTTCCCCGCCAGGGAAAAACGGTCGTAGCGGGAAGCCACCCCGAGCTCCGGGGTGGGGGAATCTTGCTCGAGCATGGTGTCGTGGAGGCCCTCCAGGTGGGTGGCTCCCCGCGGGCTGAGGGCGTAGGAGAGGCCCAGGCCCACTTTTCCCCGCGGCTCGTGCATGGGCACCTCCACGCCCTTGATGGTCATCACAAAATCCGCGCCCACTTTTTTAGCCCAGGCCTCAAGGCCGTCGGCGACCGCGTCACCCAAACCCTCCCGGCGCCCAATCCTTTCCACCCACGCCACCACCGCCTTCCCATCCCCCCAGGGGAGGCGTTCCGGAATGAGCCCCTTCTCCGAAGCCTCCATGAGGGTAGCAATGGCCACGCCCACGGAGATCGTATCCATACCGTAGGCGTTGCAGAGCTGGTTGGCGAGGGCGATGGCGGGGAGGTCGGAGACCAGGCAGAGGGAGCCAAAGGCCGCCAGGGTTTCGTACTCCGGCCCGCCGTATTCCGGAAGGATCTGTTGGCCCAGGAACTCCGTTTTCACCACGCGCTTGCAGCGGATCGGGCAGCCGGCGCAGGTATCGCGGTCCACAAGGATCGTGTTTTTCAAGCTCTCGCCACCGATGGCTTGGGCGAACTCGAACACCCCCTCCTGGAAGTTCTTCGTGGGGAGGATCCCCATCTCCGAAAGCCAGGTGAGGCCCCGCGCTGTCCCGTATTCGCCAAAGCGCACGGTCCCCTCATCAGCAAGAAGATCTTGGGCGAATTCCGCCCGGGCCTTGGCGAACTGCCGCGGTTGGGCCAAAGGTTTTTCCGTGTGACCTTTGACGGCGAGGGCCTTGAGGCGCTTGGCTCCCATTACCGCCCCCAAGCCCGGTCGGCCCGCGGCACGGTTGCGGTCGTGGATGATGCAGGCCTGATGGACCAACCTCTCCCCCGCCGGACCGATGGAGGCCACCCGCACCCCTGGGTGCCGGCGTTGAAGCTCCCTCTCCACCTCGGCCGTGAACTTTCCCCAAAGGTCGGTGGCCTCCCGAAGCTCCGCCTTCCCCTCGTAGAGAAGGAGGTAAACGGGCGTCGCGGCCTTCCCGGTGAGGAAAATCCCGTCGTAGCCGGAGCGGCCAAGCTCATGGCCCACGAACCCTCCCACATAGGAATCGGCGATGGCCCGGGTTTTTGGGGAGACCGCCATCACCACGTGCCTTCCTGCGCCGGCCAGAGCCGTCCCCTGGAAGGGCCCGGTCGCAAAAACAAGGGCATTCCCCGGGGCGAACGGATCCGTTCCCGGAGGGACGTGTTCCAAAAGAAGGCGGGCAGCCAAGCCCCGTCCCCCAAGATGGAGCTCGTACCAACGGGCGGGGATCTCTTTTTCCGTGACCCTCTCCGCCGAGAGGTCCACCCAAAGATAGCGGCTGAAGACCCCGTTCATTTCCCCTCCTTCCGCGCCAAAGCCGCGAGTTTCTCCTGCACCCCGCGGAATTGCTTTTCCACATCCTCCCACTTGCGCCGGGCGTTGTGCAAGTGGCTTCCCAGGGTCTCGAAATCCTTAAGGGCGTTTTCCAACCCGTTTTCCAGAGCACGAAGCTCGCGAAAGAGGAGCTCTACGTCTTTCGCGAGGGAAAGGCCCCGCAGACCTATCGCGATGGCCCGAAGGTAAAGGTAAAAGGAATTCGGGGAGCACGGGAAAACCCGACGTCCCCAGGCGTACTCCAAAAAATCCATGTCCTCTTCGGGCGAAAGGAGCTCCAAGAACACGCCCTCCGCGGGGATGTACATGAGGGCAAAGTCCGTCGTGCCCTCCTCGGGCTTGATGTACTTCTGAGCGATGGCGTCCACGTGCTTTTGTGCGTTCCGCACCAAGTTTTTCTTCAGGCGCCGGCGCTCCTCAGGGGTGGGGGCCTCGCGCAGTTCCGTAAACCCGGCGATGGGAAACTTGGCATCCACAGGGACGACGGCGTTTTCCAAAAAGATCACGGCGTCCACCACGTTCCCATCGCGGAAGCGGTACTGCTCTTGGAAGCGACCGCGGGGGAGGCCCTCCGCAAGAAGCTCGGAGAGCACCCATTCCCCGAAAACCCCGCGGGCCTTGGGGCCGCGCAGGAGGTCCTGAAGCCCGGAGAGATCCTGGGCCACGGCCTCCACCCGCCGGCCGATCTCCTCCATTTTCCCCATCCGCTCCCTAAGATCAGCCACAAGGCCGTGCACGGCGGAGAGCCGCACGGAGAGAGTCTGATCCTGACCCTGGAGGAGCTGGGCCGTGGCGGAGAGGTGCCCCGTCACCTGCTCCTGGAGGCTTTGCACAAGCGTCGCGAGTTTCTCCACATTCTCCGCGGTTTTCCTCAGGCTCTCTTTGAGCTGCGCGTCCTGGCGCCTCCTCTGCCAAAAGAGGACGGCAAAAAGGGCGAGAAAGGCGAGGCCCAAGAGGGCCAAAAACCCAATGATCATCGCACCGGCTCCAGGGCCAGAACTTGGCGGAGGAATTGCCCCGTGTAGGAGCGCGGGTTCCCCGCCACCTTCTCCGGCGGCCCCTCGGCGATCACTTCCCCGCCCTGCTCGCCGCCCTCCGGGCCTAGGTCAATGATCCAGTCCGCGGTCTTGATCACATCCAGGTTGTGCTCGATCACGACCACGGTGTTCCCCGCGTCCACCAACCGATGGAGCACGTTCAGAAGCTTCCGCACGTCCTCGGGGTGGAGGCCGGTGGTGGGCTCATCCAAAAGATACAGGGTGCGGCCCGTCTGCCTTTTGGAGAGCTCCCGCGCGAGTTTGATGCGCTGGGCCTCGCCGCCGGAGAGCTCCGTCGCGGGCTGCCCCAGCTTGATGTAGCCCAGGCCCACGTCGTAAAGGGTCTGGAGCTTTTCCCGAATGGGCGGGATGGCCGCGAAAAAGGCGAGGGCCTCCTCCACGGTCATGTCCAGGACCTCGGCGATGTTCTTGCCTTTGTAGCGGATGGCCAGGGTTTCCTTGTTGAAGCGGGTGCCCTTACAGAGATCGCAGGGCACATAAACATCGGGAAGGAAGTGCATCTCGATCTTCACCTTCCCTTGGCCCTGACAGGCCTCGCAGCGGCCGCCGCGCACGTTGAAGGAGAAGCGGCCAGGGGTATACCCGCGCATCCGCGCCTCCGGAATGGCGGCGAACACCTCCCGGATGGGGTCGAAGGCCTTGGTGTAGGTGGCCGGGTTGGAGCGGGGGGTGCGGCCGATGGGCGACTGATCCACCAAGAGGACGCGATCGAAATGCTCCCAGCCCTCGAGGTCCTCGTGGTCTCCGGGCTTCCCCGCGGAAAGCCCGAGCTTCCAGGAGAGGCCCCGGTAGAGGATCTCCTCCACGAGCGTGGATTTCCCGGACCCGGAGACCCCGGTGACGCAGATGAAAAGCCCGACGGGAAAGCGCACGTCGATCCCTTTCAGGTTGTGGGCGCGGGCGCCCTTCACCACGAGCCATTTGCCCTTGGGCCCGCGGCGCGTGGCCGGTATGGGGATGCGACGAACCCCCGCGAGGTATTGGCCGGTCAGGGATTTGGGGTTCCGCCCGATCTCCTCGGGGGTTCCCGTGGCCACCACGTGGCCGCCGTGAACCCCGGCGCCCGGACCAAGATCGACTATCCAATCCGCAGAGCGCATCGTGGCCTCGTCGTGCTCCACCACGACCACCGTGTTCCCCAGGTCCCGCAGGCGCTGGAGGGTGGCGATGAGGCGGGCGTTATCGCGGGGATGAAGGCCCACCGAGGGCTCATCCAAAACATAAAGAACGCCGGTGAGCTGGGAGCCGATCTGGGTGGCCAAGCGGATCCTCTGAGCTTCCCCGCCGGCGAGGGTGTTCGCCGGCCGGTCCAGGGTGAGGTAGTCCAGGCCCACGTCAGCCATGAACTGCAGCCGGCTTTTGATCTCCTTTAGAATCTGGTGGGCGATCATCCGTTCCCGCTCCCCAAGGGCGAGGCCCTCGAGGAACTCCAGGGCCTCCCGCACCGTGAGCCTCGTCACCTCCCAGATGTTCTTTCCGCCGACGGTGATGCTTAAGGCTTCCGGACGAAGCCGGGCGCCCTGGCACTCCGGGCAAGGGAGAGCGGACATGTACTGCTCGATCTCCTCCCGGGCCTCCTCGCTTAAGGCCTCCCGGTAGACGGCCTCCAGGTAGGGGATCACCCCTTCAAACGGCCGGTGGTAGGTCCGGGTTTTTCCATAGGTGGTGGTGTAGACAAAGGGCACCAGTTCCCCGCGGGTTCCGTAGAGGATGACCTCGAGCTTCTCCTGGGGAAGACGGCCGAGGGGGAGCTCAGGGTCGATGCGGTAGGCCCGGCAGACCCCCTCCAAAAGGGCGGAAAGCCAGCGGGAGCGGGAGTTGGCCCAGGGCAAGATCCCCCCTTCCCGGATGGACTTCCTGGGGTCGAGCACGAGCTCGGGGTCCACCACCATGCGCATCCCCAAGCCATCGCAGGCCGGACACGCCCCATAAGGCGAGTTGAAGGAGAAGAGCCGGGGTTCGATCTCCGGAAGGCTCACCCCGCAGAGGGGGCAGGCGAAATGCTCGGAGAAGAGCCGCTCCCCTTCTCCGACCACCTCCACGATCACCAGGCCCTGCCCCCACTTGAGGGCGGTCTCCACAGAGTCCCCGATCCTCCCGCGTTTCTTCGCGTCCACTTTGATCCGATCCAGGACGATCTCGATGTCATGGCGCTTGTTTTTGTCAAGCTCGATGGCCTCAAAAAGGGTGCGCAGGACTCCGTCCACCCGTACCCGCACGAACCCCTCTTTCTTTAGGTCCTCAAAAAGCTGTTTGTACTCGCCCTTTCTTCCCCGGACCACGGGGGCCATGATCTGCACGGCGGTCCCTTCCGGAAGGGCCAGGATCTGGTCCACGATCTGTTGGGCGGTCTGGCGCTCGATGGGCCTTCCGCATCGGGGGCAGTGGGGCTTTCCGATCCGCGCAAAAAGGAGGCGCAAATAGTCGTGGATCTCGGTGACCGTGCCTACGGTGGAGCGGGGGTTGTGCGAGCGGGCCTTCTGGTCGATGGAGATGGCCGGGGAAAGGCCTTCGATCAGGTCCACGTCGGGCTTCTGCATGAGCCCGAGGAACTGGCGGGCGTAGGCGGAAAGGCTCTCCACGTAGCGGCGCTGGCCCTCGGCGTAAAGGGTGTCGAAGGCCAAAGAGGATTTCCCCGAACCGGAGATCCCCGTGATCACCACAAGCCTGTTGCGGGGGATCTCAAGGTCGATGTTCTTGAGGTTGTGCTCGCGAGCGCCGCGCACAATGATCTTGTCCATAGCCTCACCGCTACTTGCGAAGGTAACCCCCATCTTACCCGCTCCTTTTCCGCCCTTCTAGGAGGGAAAGGTTAAGATCCCAGGCATGGCGGAACTCGTGCGGTTTGGGGTATCCATGGAGGCTGGTCTCCTCGCGGCCTTTGACGATCTTTTGCGGAAAAAGGGGTATACCAACCGATCCGAGGCCCTGCGCGACCTCGTTCGCGAGGCGTTGGCCCGCCACACTTGGGAAGAGGACGCGGAGGTGCTGGGCGTGATCACCCTCCTTTACGAGCATCGCAAAAGGGGGCTTTTGGCCCAGCTCACGGCGACCCAGCACAAAGCCCATGCCCATGTCCTGGCGAGCCTGCACATCCATCTCGATGAGGATCGGTGTTGGGAGGTGATCGCCGTGCGCGGGCCGGCCCGGGAGGTGGAGGCGCTGGCCGAGCGCATGCGCGCCGCGCCCGGGGTCCTCCTCGGCCACCTGTGTCCGGCCGGGACAATTGGCCGCCTCTGACCCCCCACCTGGGCTTGGGCCGCGGCCCTCCTGGGTGTTATCCCCATCACCGTGAGGTGACCATGAACATCCAACGTCTGGGGGTTGCGGGGATTGTGGTCTTCATTTTGGCTGGGGTTTTGGCCGGTTGCGCCCGCATCGCCGCCGAGGTCGAATCCTATTCGCCGCAGGAGCCCATCCGCGCGGCCGTCGGAGAAACCATCCCCCTGAGGCTCACCGTGGTCAACACCGGCAACCGCTCCACCCACTTCCTCCTCCGCGCCTACCTTTGGGACCAGCTGGGCCGGAGCGTGGCCAAGTACGAGGACTCGGTGCCGGTGAAACCCAACGAGCGCGTCACCCGCACGTGGAACCACACCGTCACCGGGGAGGGCACCTTCACCCTCCAGTTCCAAGTGTGGAAAGATCCGACAACCCAGGTCGCGGTGGCCCCGAAGGAGCCCCGGGCCCTGGTGATCGGCGTGCCCGCGCAGACCACGGCGAGCGCCACCGGGAAATTTAAGGTGGGGGATAAAGTCCGCACCCTCGTCGGCCTCAAGGTCCGCACCGCTCCCGGCACGGCGAACCCGGAGGTGACCCACGTGAATTACCGCGGATCCATCCCGCCGGGCATCGAGGGCCAGGTCCTGGATGGCCCAAAAAGCGCGGATGGCTACACGTGGTGGAAGGTGAAGTTCGTCACCGGAGTGGAGGGCTGGTGCGCGGAGGGCCGGGGAGGCGAAACCTGGCTGGAAAAAACTAGCCGATGAGGACGCGCTCGTAGACCTTCAGGTACTCGCGGGCTGGCCGCTCCCAGGAATAATCCCCGCTCATCCCACTTTTGCGGAGGGCAAGCAGAGCCGGGCGGGCGGTGCGCCAAAGGCGCACCGCCCGCGCCAACGCCCCAAGCATGGTCTCTGGCTCGTACTCGGGGAAGACGAAGCCGTTCCCGCCCTCCGCCACATCGCGCACGCTGTCCCGAAGCCCGCCGGTAGCGCGTACAACGGGAATCGTTCCGTAGCGGAGAGCATAAAGCTGGGTGAGGCCGCAGGGCTCAAAGCGGGAGGGCATGAGGAGAAAATCAGCCCCGGCCAGGACGCGATGGGCCCAGCGCTCGGAGTACTCCGAAAGAATTCGCACGCGGTCAGGCCAGCGCTCCTCCGCCTCCTGGAAAAACCCGGCGTATTTGGCCTCGCCCGTGCCCAGGATCACCAGGCTGACCCCCAGGGCCATCATCCGCTCCAGGGAGGTCACGACGAGATCCAGCCCCTTCTGCTCGGTGAGCCGGCCCACCATGGCCACCACCGGCCCCGCCGGGGAAAGCCCGAGGGTTGCGCAAAGGCGGCGCCGGTTCCAGGCCTTGCCCCGCAGATCCCGGGCGGAGTAGGACGCCCAAAGGTGCTCGTCCGCCGCGGGGTTCCACTCCTCAAGGTCGATCCCGTTCAGGATGCCCACGAGGTCCGGGGCCCTGCCTCGCAGCACCGCGTCCAGGCCCAGGCCATCCACGAGGATCTCCTGAGCATAGGTGGGGGACACCGTGGTGAGGGCGTCCGCGGCGCGCATCCCCGCCCCAAGGGCACAAAGCCAGTCGCCCTCCCCGCTGGCGCGCCAAAACTCCGGGGGAAGCCCCAACCCTTGAAAAACCGCGCGGGGAAACCACCCCTGGAACGCCAGGTTATGGATGGTGAGCACGGTCTTGGCCGCGGTTTCCTTCGCCCGCAGGTAAAAGGGAAGAAGGGCGGTGTGCCAGTCGTGCACGTGGAAGATCTGGGTGGACCATCCCAAGGCCGGGGCCACCTCCACCGCGGCCTTGCAGAGAAAGGCGAAGCGCACGAGGTTATCTGGATAGTCCTGGTCACCCTCCCCGTAGATTCCCGGGCGGCCGTAGTAGGGCGGGAAGTCCAAAAGAAAAACGGGCACGGAGCTGCGCGGGAGGAACGCCCTTAAGACCCGCACCTCCTTCGGTTCACCTCCGAATTCCACGGGGAGACGCAGCACCTCCGATAGGGCGGGGGAAATGCCGCCATAGCGGGGGAGGAACACGCAGACCTCAAGACCGAGCTGGGCCAGAGCCTTGGGCAGGGAGCCCACCACGTCGCCGAGGCCACCGGCCTTGGCGAAGGGCGCGGCTTCCGCGGCCACGAACGCCACCCGCATCGCGGTCCAATCATAGCCGCTTTGGGGCCGAAACGAAGAAGGGACGGGCCCAAGAGGGCCCGTCCCTTCCTGTCTTCCCTGGCTCTTTATGGCCCGGAGACGGCGGGCTGAGTCACCGGGGCAGAGTCGTCCTTCCAGAGGATCGCGGTTTGCACCTCCTCCCTGTTTCCGTAGGCGTCGATGGCGTAGTACTCGATCTTGTGCGGTCCCTCAGGGCCGGGCACGGTGAACGGCCCCGTATAGTGCCGCCACTCCCCGCCGCTGATCCGGTAGAAGATGTTGGCCACGCCGGAGGCATCCTCGCTGCGGAGTTCGATGGGGGTGCGGGAGGTGATCCAGAGCCTCCCGTCAGGGGCAAGGTAGCTTGGGGTCCCGGCGATGATGCGGGTCACGGGCGGGTGGATGTCCAGGTAGATGAGGAGAGTTTTGGTGGCCTCCCGGTTCCCCAGTTTGTCCACGGCGTAGTATTCCATGCGCACCATGGCCTTTTGGGGGAGGGGGAAGGGATCCGTGTACTCCAGGAAACTGGTGCCGTCCAGACGATAGAAGATCTTGTCCACCCCGACCCCGACGTCCTGGGCCACCAGGCGCACGAGGGTCCCGGGCGCCAGGGCCACGATCCCCCGCTCCGCGACCCTGGTCAGGTCCACGGTGCGCATGGGCGCGGCCTCCGGGGGCAATCCCACCGGCGGCTCCATGAGGGGGTAGAGGTCGGGAACAAGCTCATAGGGGCTGTCGCCGATCCCGTCCTTATTGAAATCCGGGCCGCGATAGTCGGACCAGTAGTTCCCACGGCCTCCCCGGTGCCAGGCGTTGTGGATCCCCCTGTCCTTGGCGGGGAAACCACAGCTGAAGAAGGCGTTCTCGTAGATCGTGTTCCCTTGAGAAGCTCCCTCGATGATGATGCCGAAGTCACAGTACCCTATGGCGTTCCTGACGATGATCACGTTGTGGGCGGCCAGGAGATGAACGGCGATCTTGCCCCCAAAGATGGCGTTGCCCTCCAGGCGCCCGTTGCGCACATTGGACAGGAAAATCCCGGCCCGCTCCTGAGGGAAGCGGATCTGACAGTTGCGGACCACAAAATGGGCGCGGGTCCCGTCGATATAGATCCCGTAGTCGTGGCCGCGGGTGTCGATGATCCAGCCCTCGATGACGTAGGGATCCTCCGGGGTGCCCGAGCCCTTCACCACCCCGTTCTCCCAGGTGAAGGCCCTGTCCCCGTGAATATAGATGGGGCCGCGCGGCGCCCAGCCCTGGCCCAACCCCACCAGGACGAGTCCCAACCATATCGCCCCAATGAAAACGCTCCTCATCTCGGCCCTCCTTTGCTCAAGCGCTCTTGGGCTAAGCCTAGCCTAACCTCGCCCGGGCTCCCAGGGACGGGTTTCGCCCGCGGACCGGACACGTTGCTTCTCCCTCAGCCCAAAACCTCCCGATCCAGGAGGTCCGCAAGGACCTTGGGGAGGAGCACGGTGCCATCCTGGCGCTGGTTTTGTTCGAGGATGGCGGCGAAGAGGCGGGAGGTGGCCACCCCCGATCCGTTCAAGGTGTGCACGTACTGGGGGCGGCCGCCGCCCCGGGGCCGGTAGCGCACGTTCCCCCGCCGCGTCTGAAAATCCTCGCAATTGGAACAGGAGGAAACCTCGTAATAGCCGCCCTGACCGGGAAGCCAGACCTCGAGGTCCACGGTCTTCGCCGCCTGGAAGGCCAAATCCCCGGCGGGCAGGAGGGTCACGCGATAGTGCAGCCCCAAAAGCTGAAGCACCCGCTCCGCATGGGAGACGAGCTCCTCCAGGGCCGAATAGGAGTGCTCTGGGGTGGTATACCAAAAAAGCTCGATCTTGTTGAACTGGTGCACGCGAATAAGTCCGCGCTGCTCCTCGCCATAGCTTCCGGCCTCCCGGCGAAAACAGGGGGTGTAGGCCACGTACTTCAGGGGCAGCCTTTCCTCCTCGAGGATCTCGTCGTTATGGAGGTTGGCCAGGAGCGATTCGGCGGTGGGATTGAGGAAAAGGTCATCCGCCGGACAGTGGTAGAGCTCCTGCGCAAATTTGGGGAGCTGCCCGGAGACGAAAAAGGTGCGGGGGTTAGCGAGAATGGGGGGGAGAACCGGGATATACCCGTGCTCCCGCACGTGCAGCTCCAGCATCCACCGGAGAAGGGCGAACTCCAGGCGGGCGCCCTCGCCCACATACATGGGGAAACGGGTTCCGGCGAGGCGTGCCGCCCGCTCCAAATCCAAAAGGCCCAGGCGCTGGGCCAGGGCCAGATGGTGCTGGGGAGGAAAGGAAAACCTCGGTGGCTCCCCAGAGCTCCGCAGGACCACCTTCTTTGTCCCGGTGGGGACGGAGTCGTGGGGCAGGTTGGGCAAGGAGGAAAGCTCAGCCGCGAGTTCCGCCTCCACTTGGGAGAGGCGCTCCTCGAGCCTTTTGCGCTCCTCCGCCAAGCCTTTGAGCTCCGCAAGAAGCCCTTCGCGCTCCGCCAGGTTTCCCGCCCGGGCGAGGTGGGCCACGCGCTCCGAACCCTCGTGTTGGCGACGGCGGATCTCATCCACCCGGCGCTGCAGTTCGCGGCGCTCCTCATCCAGGCTGATCAGCCGGGAGAGCTCCAAGCTTGGGTCGCGCCGCCGGAGCTTGGCCAACACCCCGGCGGGATCACTCCGGATCCGACGCAGATCCAACATAGCGCAAAAGTTTAGCTGCAACCAGCCTTCCCGCCACGCAGGGTGACGATCCCGCCCAAAACCCGTAGGATTTCCCACCGTGAAAGCCCTGATCTTCTCCAAAGCCTTGTATTCCACGTGGGTCTACTATGGCCCCGATCGCCTCCTCTTTGACTGCGGGGAAGGGGTGAGCACGATCCTGGAGAACAAGGTGTTCGCCATAAAACACGTGTTCCTCTCCCACGGCCATGCCGATCACATCTCCGGTCTCATGGGCCTCATCAATATCCGCAACAACGCCATGGGCGATCACGAGAAGGAACTGCGGGTTTATTACCCGGCCGGGAGCTTTTTCGTGTCCGAGCTCATCTCCTACTTTGCCCGCACGAACCGCCATCTCCAGTACGAGCTGGAGTGGATCCCCCTCCAGCCTGGGGACCGCGTGACCCTCCTTTCCGGAAGGCACCCGCGCTACATCGAAGCCTTTGCCACCGTACACGCCCGCGGCGAGCCCTCCTTGGGATACAACGTGTGCGAGGTCCGGCGCCGACTGAAACCGGAATACCGGGATCTGCCCCAAGAGGAGATCGTGGCCCTGATCCGGGCGGGGAAGAAAGAGGAGATCTCCGAGACCTACGTGCAGTACCTTTTCTCCTATGGGGGAGATTGCGTGCCCCTTAACCCCGATCTCGTGCGGGGCACGGAGATCCTCCTCCACGAAGCCACGTTTGTGGAGGAGGAGGACCGCAAGGAATACAAGCACTCCACGGTGTGGGAGGCCATCGCGGTGGCCCAAAAAGCGGGGGTGCAAAAGGAGCTTGTTCTTTTCCACCTCTCCAGCCGCTACCGATGGGAGCTGGAGGAGCTTAGGCAACGGATTGCCGCGTTGAACCCGCCTTTTTCGGTGAGGCTCGTCCCCCCGGACGAGGTGGTGGAAATCGAATAAGGAGGTGCTGGTGAGGAAATACATCCGGATCGTGACGGAGGTCCCGGGGCCGAAATCCCGGGCCCTCGCGGCGGAACAGGCGAAATGGGTGGCGCGGCCGCTCAGCCCAGTGGCCCCGTTTTTCGTGGCCAAGGCGGAGGGCACGGTGGTGGAGGATGTGGACGGGAACAGGTTCCTCGACTTCACCGGGGGGTGGGGCTGCCTCAACGTGGGCCACAACCACCCCAAGGTCCTGGCGGCGGTGCGGGCCCAGCTGGAGCGCTATATCCACACGGACTTCACGGCCGTTCCCTACGAGCCCTACGTGGAACTCGCCCGAAGGCTGGCGGCCCGGGCCCCCGGCCCCACCCCCAAAAAATGTGCGTTCTTCAACTCCGGGGCGGAGGCGGTGGAGAACGCGGTGAAGATCGCCCGGGCCTTCACCGGACGAAAGGCCGTCCTCGTGTTCGAGAACGCCTTCCATGGCCGCACCCTCCTCACCATGACCATGACCCACAAGGCCGTCCCCTATAAGGCCGGGTTCGGCCCCTATGCCCCCGATGTTTTCCGCCTCCCCTATCCCTATCCTTACCGCAACCCCATTCCCCCGCAGGAGATCGAACGCCGCCTGCTCACCCTCGTCGATCCCAAGGAGGTGGCCTGCTGTGTGGTGGAGCCGGTGATCGGCGAGGGGGGCTTCATCCTGCCGCCCCCGGAGTTCCTCCCCTTCCTCAGGGAGCTCAGCCACCGCTATGGCTTCCTTCTTGTGTGCGACGAGGTGCAAAGCGGGGTGGGCCGCACCGGGAAGTTCTTCGCCTGCGAGCACTTCGGGGTCGAGCCCGACCTCATTTGTGTGGCCAAATCCATCGCCGCTGGGCTCCCCCTCTCCGGGGTGATCGGCAAGGCCGAGATCATGGACGCCCTCATCCCCGGGGCCATCGGCTCCACCTACGGCGGGAACCCCGTGGCCCTCGCCGCGGCCCTCGCGGTGCTGGAGATCATCGAGGAGCAGGACCTTTTGGGCCGCGCGGTGCGTCTTGGGGAGACGCTCAAGCGGGAGCTTTCCCGCATGGCCGAGAAGTACCCCACCATCGGGGAGGTGCGGGGGCTGGGGGCCATGGTGGGGGTGGAGCTCGTGTGCGATCGGCACACCAAGGAACCCGCCACCGCCCTCACCAAAGCCGTGCAAAGGGAGGCCATCCAGCGCGGGCTTCTCTTCGCGTCCGCCGGCCTTTACGGAAACGTCATCCGCTTCCTCCTCCCCCTCACCACCCCCGAGGATGCTGTGCTGGAGGGCCTCTCCGCGCTGGAGGAGGCGTTCCAAACGGTATCCGCTAGGATGCCCGTCTGAGGAAGACGAAGGAATAAGGAGGAAGGCGGAGGGTTCCGGACGTGAGTTCTCCGCCTTCCCCCTCCCGGAAGCGGCCGGCCGGCAGCGGCAAGGCCGCCTCCTCCGCTCCCGCGTTGAGGGCCAAAAGCACCTCGGAACCGCGGTACGCGCGGCTCAGGAGGAGGGCCCACCCCTTGGCCCAAAGGAAGCGGAGTCCTCCCCGCTGAAGCTCCACATGCTCGCGGCGCTGATGGGCAAGCCTCCGCACTTCCCACCGGAGGGGGTCAGCGGCCCGAACCCCTTCCCAAGGGAAGCAGCGGCGGCAATCCGGATCCTCGCCCCCCATAAGTCCCACCTCGTCCCCGTAGTAGATGGCCGGGGCCCCAGGATAAGCAAAAAGAAACGCCATGGCCAAAAGAAGCCGGCGCTCATCGCCGCCCGCAAGCGTAAGAAACCGCGGCTTGTCATGGCTCCCCAGGAGGGTGTAGGAGGAAAAGTTCGCCCAGGACGGGTAACTGCGCCAGATGTGCCAAAGGTATTGGGAAAAGCGGGGGGCGTTCCAGTCCCCCTTGGCAAAGAAATGCACCATGGCCTCCCAGAGGCGGTAGTGCATGACCCCGTCCAGGGCCCGGTGCCGGAACCAGGGCGTCCCCAGCCCCATCACCTCGCCCAACACATAGGCCTCGGGATGGACCTCCTTCACGGTCCGGTAGATCTCGCGCACGAAATCCGGGGGAAGGTACTCCACCGTGTCCAAGCGCCACCCGTCGATCTCGTAATGCTCAAGCCAATAGCGCACCACCGAAAGGAGGTACGCCCGGACCGCGGGGTGGTCGTGGTTCCACTCCGGCAAAGTGGGCAGGCCCGCCCAGCAGGAGTAGCCCGGCTCCTCCTCCTCCCACCCGTACCAATCCCGGTACGGGGAAGTGGGGGTGGCCAGGGCCTCCCGGAAGAAGGGGTGGCCGGAACCGCAGTGGTTGAAGACGCCATCGAGGATAATCCGCATCCCGCGGCGGTGGAGCTCGGCCACCAGCGTCCTGAGCGCTGCGTTTCCACCCAAAACCGGGGCCACCTGGAAGTAATCCTCGGTATCGTAGCGGTGGTTGGTGGAAGCGCGGAAGATGGGGGTGAGGTAGAGGGCCGTGACCCCGAGATCTTCCAAGTAGTCGAGTTTCTCCACCACGCCCCAGAGGTCCCCGCCAAAGAAGCTCTGGGCGGTGGGGGGCTCGCCCCACGGGCGCACCCCAGGCGGATCGCTCTTGGGGTCGCCATTATAGAAGCGGTCGGGAAAGATCTGGTAAAAGACGCTTTCCCGGACCCAAGGGGGCGGATGGACCCCGATCACTTCCATCGGGTAAGGATTTCCTCGCGCTGGAAAACCCTGATCCCCAAAAAGAGGAGGGCGGCGATGAGCCCAAGCAGGATGCCCCCCTCGATGGCCACAAATTTCACGTCCACCGCCGTGAGCCGGACGGAATAGAGAAGGAGGGGGATCAAGGCCGGCACCACCGCCAGCCCGGCAAACTGGTAGGCCGCCCGGGAATCACTGGCGCGGGAGGAGATGATCATGGCCACCAGCGCCCCAAACATGGCCAAAAGCGGGGAAAGGGCGAAGATGGAAAGAAGCCAAGGAAGGGTGAGAACCCCAGAGGGGATGCCTCCGGGGATCATGAAGGCCGCGGCCAACAGGAAAAGACAAAAGACCGCCCAGGTGAGGAGAAGGGCGGGAAGCACAGCCACCAGGGATTTGCCCAAGAAGAGCTCGAGATCGGAAAGAGGGGTGGCCAAAAGGGGCTCCAGCGTCCCCTGCTCCTTTTCGCCCACCACGGAGTACACCCCAAGGGTCACGGGGATCATCACGGGCAGGATGAGGAAGTAGAGGAGCGCGGCGTTGAACAGGGCCGCCTGGGCCGCGGCGGGAAGACCCCGGCCCTGCCAAACCATGTACCCGGCCATCCCCCCCATGAAAAGGGGCATGAACACGCAACCAAAGAGGACCAGTTTGATGCGGAAAAGCTCAGCCCATTCCTTCAAAACCAAAACCCTAAGCCGCACCCTCTCCCTCCACCAGTTCCAGGTAAACCTCCTCCAGCGTCCTCTCCTCCTCGGCCACGGAGACAATCTCTGCTCCCAGTTCCACCAGCTTCCGCACAAGCACGGGTGTATTCTGCGCCGGATCCTCCACCTCGAAGTAGAGCTTCTTCCCGTCCTGGGAGAGACCGCGCACGAACGGCCAACCCGGGGGCGCCGGAAGGGCCAACAGGGGCCGGGCCAGGGTCACCACCACCCGCCGGCCGAAGAGGCGCCGCTTGAGCTCCTCCGGGCTATCCAGGGCCACGAGCTTGGTCTTGAGGACGGCAATGCGACGGCAAAGGCGTTCGGCCTCGGCCAGGTTGTGGGTGCAAAGGAGGATGGCCCGCTTCTCCTGGCCCAGCTCGGCGAGGATCTCCCGCACTTCCTTGGCCGCTTCCGGATCCAACCCGCTTGTGGGCTCATCCAAAAGGAGCACGGGAGGATCGTGGACCAAAGCCCGGGCCAGCGCGAGCCTTTGCCGGAGCCCTTTGGAGAGGATGGCCACCGGTTCCTCCGCGTGGGCCAGAAGCCCGACCAAGGCGAGAGCCTCCTCCACGCGCCGGGCATCCTTGACCCCATAAAGCTCGGCGAAGAACCGGAGGTTGCGGCGCACGGAAAGGCGCTTGTAGAAACCGGGGGTCTCGGGGACGAGGCCGACTTTTGGGCGGACCTTCGCGGGCTCCCGCACCACGCTGGCCCCCCCTACCCAGGCCTCTCCGGAGGTGGGCGCCAAAATCCCGGCAAGCATGCGCACGGTCGTGGTTTTCCCCGCCCCATTTGGGCCCAAAAGCCCAAGGACCTCTCCGACCTCCACGGTCAAGTTCAGGTCCACTACCGCGGGCCTGGGCCCGAAATATCGGGTAAGCCCACGAGCCAAAATCAGCGCGTCTTCACGTCCGCCCAACTCTCAGCCCCCCTCGCCATGGTGAGGATGTCCCCCCCGCCCCCAGGTCGCAGAAGCCTAAAAAGCCAGGGCTCGGGGACCTCGCGGAATCCGGCCTTCCGATACGCCCGAATGGCCCGGTGGTTGGCCCGGTGCACGTGCAGGACAACCCGGGCCAAGCCCAGGTGGCGGAAGGCGTAGTTCAAAAGGAGGCCCAGCGCCTCCGGGCCATAGCCCTTCCCCCAGCAGTCCCGCTCGCCCAAGAGGATCCCCACTGCCGCCACCCCCTCCGTCCACCGGATGGAGTGGAGGCTGCAGTTGCCGATGTGGCGCCCTTCATGGAGGACGATGGCGAAGTGCACGGAATCCGGGGAGGTGTAGACCCGTCGGAGCCACTCCTCCCATGAGAGGGGAAGGCGCGGCCAAGCCGGGAGAATCCAGCGGGCGATCTCCGGGTCGGAGACCCAACGCTGGGTCCGCCGGAGATCCGCCGGCCCGAAGGGGCGAAGGCCCAGCCGCTCCCCCCGCAGCTCCAATCCTCACCTCACCGGAGGAACCACGGCTGCACCGGGAACAGCGAAGCAAAAAGCAGGGAGATCACGCTCATGAGCTTGATGAGGATGTCCAGGGATGGTCCGACCGTGTCCTTGAGGGGGTCGCCCACGGTGTCCGCCACCACCCCGGCGGCATGGGCCTCGGACCCCTTCCCCCCGAAGTGCCCTTCCTCCACGTATTTTTTGGCGTTGTCCATGGCCCCTCCCGCGTTCCCACAGAAGATGGCCAGCATGATGGCGGAGAGGAGGGCGCCCACGAGGAACCCGGCCAAGGTGTACCGGCCGAAGACCAGCCCGATGACCAGGGGGAGGACCACGGCGAGGAGGGAGGGGACCACCATCCTCCGCACGCCGTTGTGGGCGGTAATGGTGATGCACCGGCGGTAATCGGGCGTCCCTTCCCCGCCCATGAGCTTTGGGTTCTCCCGGAATTGCCGGCGGATCTCCTGGACCATCACGTCCGCGGTGCGGGACACGGCCCGGATGAGCATGGCTGAGAAGACATAGGTGAGCATGGCCCCGGCGATGAGGCCGGCCATGACGAGCCCGCCCACCTCCGGGCTCACCAGGGGAACGTTGGGGAGGTGCACCTCTTCGGCCCTCCCGGCGGCGGACCAAAGATAGGCGGCGATGAGACCGATGGCGGCAAACGCCGCGGAGCCGATGGCAAATCCCTTCCCGATGGCCGCGGTGGTGTTCCCGATGGAGTCCAACACGTCGCACTGCTCGCGCACATGGGGATCGAGCTTGGCCATGGTGGCGATCCCCGCGGCGTTATCGCCGATGGGACCGTAGGAGTCCATGGACACCATGATCCCCACGAAGGTGAGCATGCCCATGCCCGCGTAGGCCACGGCCAACAGCCCGCCCATTTGGTAGGCGATCACGATGGCCACGGCGATGACCAGGCACACCAAGAGGCTGGAGGACATCCCCACCGCCATGCCCTCGGTGACCCCCACGGCTGGGCCGGACTGGTACATGCGCGCCAGCTCCCGCGTGGGCCGGTAACGCGCGGAGGTGTAGTACTCGGAGATGAACCCGATCAGGACCCCGCTGGCAATCCCCAAAAGGAGGGCGATGAACGGGATGAAGTTGAAGGGCGAAAGGGCGGTGGTGAGGGCGGCGAACACGGCGGTGAAGAGGGCCGCCAAGGCGAACCCGTTCATGAGGATCCGCTGCATGTCCTTGGTGCGCCGGGAGTAGCGCACGTAGAAGACCGCAAGAAAGCTGGCGGCGATCCCGCCGGCCACATAGAGGAGGGGCAAAAGCACGAACCACCAGTAGTTCCGCTCAAACGCGGAGAGCTCGGTGAACCCGTACCGCGTGATGAGGGCCCAGATGTCGGGGTTGTGGCGCCCGACATACATGTAGAGGGCGATGACGATGACGGCAATGATGGAGCCCACGAAGGACTCGAGGAGATCGGCACCGAGGCCGCCGACATCCCCCACGTTGTCGCCCACGTTGTCGGCGATGGTCGCGGGGTTGCGGGGATCGTCCTCGGGGATCCGCAGCTCCACTTTGCCCACGAGATCCGCGGCCATGTCCGCGGCCTTGGTGTAAATCCCGCCTCCCACCCGGTCAAACAGCGCCACGAGGGAGGCCCCCGCGGAGTACGCGGAGACGATCAGGGCCCCTTTGATGAAGTTCACATCGGCCCCGGGGATGCCGAACACCGTTTTCGTCACGATGCTCACCACGTGGGGATCGAACTCCCGGCGGAAAAGCCAGAGCACGAACACCAGGCCCGCTGTGGCCAGACCCGCCACGGCGACGCCCATCACGGACCCACCGGTGAAGGCCACGGTCAAGGCCTCGCGGATGGAGCGCCGCACGGCGTGGGTGGTACGGGCGTTGGCCAGGGTGGCGGCATTCATCCCGATGAACCCGGCGGCCATGGAAAGGCCTGCGCCCACCCAGAACGCCACCGCCACCTCCCAGTAGAAGAGGGCCCAGAGGATGCCCCCGATGACAAGAAGGGTGACGGCCATGACCTTGGCCTCGGCGATCATGAACGCCCAGGCCCCTTCCCGGATGAAGCCCTGGATGCGGCGCATCCGCTCATCGCCGGAATCCCGACGCACCACGTAATACGTGCCGTATGCAGACCAGAACAAAGCAGCCACAGCCACCAGGCCGCTTGCCGCCAAAAACACGGTCATACCCCCTCCTTTCGCCTGATCTCGCCGGGGTTTGCCAAAATCGGCGGTACTCTAACCGTTGGGATCGGGGGGTTCAACCTTAGGCTGAACCCCACGCGCCGCGCGGTTTCGGACATATGTCCGAACGGGCGGCGACAAACCCGCCGGCCGCCGCGCCCAGGGGGGCATGCTCCCGAGTGTGATCACCGCTACCTTAGGGCTCAGGACGCGGAAAGGAGGTCGCGGTGATGAAGCGCTTGGGAATAGCGGCGATCCTGGGGGCCGCGCTGGGGTTGGCAATACTCGCGCAACCTAAGCCGGTGACGCTCGCCCCCGCGGAGGAAGAGGTCAAAGCCCTGCGGGAGGCCTGGGGGAAAGTGCTCGTCGTGTTCGAGGAGTTCCTGGTGGAGTTCAAGGGCGCGGTGGCCACCCTGAACAGCAACGATCGGGATTTGTTCAGACATTACCAGGCTTTATCTGCCCAGCTTAGGGATCTGGAGGCCAAGTTCCTACAGCTTCGGGAGCTATACCATCAGAAGATCCCCGCCTTGGAAAACAGCCTCTCCGACTGTCTTGGCCAAATTGCCACGCTCCGTAGGGGCCTGGAAGACGTGATCAGGGGCTACAAGGCAGCCGACGCTACTTTGGAAGCGAAGGTCGCTGCGCTCGCCGCGCAGATGGATCAGCTGAGCGCCCGGGTGAGCGCCCTTGAGTCCTACGATATCGGGACCATCGCGCGCCGTGTGCTGAGCCTGGAACACGCGATACAAGGGGTGCAGATCAGGATCGAGAACAACCAAGAAAAGATCGCGGCCCTGGAGAAGGCCCTTGGGGGGCTGACCGCGGACATCGCGGAAAAGATCGCGACCTTGGAGAAGGCCATTGGGGGGCTGGCCGCGGACATCGGGGCGCTTAAGCACTCCGTTTCGGCCGTGGAAGGGCGGGTGAGCGTACTTGAGTCCTACGATATCGGGACCATCGCGCGTCGTGTGCTGAGCCTGGAACACGCGATACAGGCGGTGCAGATCAAGATCGAAAACAACCGGGAGAAGATCGCGGCCTTAGAGAAGACCCTTGGGGGGCTGACCGCGGACATCGCCGCCCTTAAGCGGTCCGTTTCGACCCTGGAGGCGCGGGTGAACGCTCAGGAGGCCCGCCTCGCCGCGGTGGAGGAGACCATGGGCGCAAACGTGCAGGACCTCACGGCCCGTTTGGACATGGTGCAGGTCCTGGCGGTGCTTGGGCTCCTGGCGGGGATCGGCGCCATTGTCCTCATCCTCTTAGGACTCGGCGGGTAAAGGGGAGGGCGCGGCCTCCCCGCGCCCTTTTTCTTTGTCCACGAATGTAACAAGAGTTACACTCGGATGCCCCAATGGAACTGGGAAAGCGCGGTCAGAACCGGCTGGAAGCGGGCCAAGCACCAGGGTGGCCGCGTCCCCGCCCATGACCACCGGCATCCGCTGCCTGCGCATCGAGGGGTTCAAGTCCTTCCGGAGGCTCTCCCTCAAGTTCTTCCCCGGGTTCACCGCCATCGTGGGGGAAAACGGCACGGGGAAATCCAACCTTTTTGAGGCCATCGCGTTCGTTTTGGGCCGCCGCTCCCGCGGTCTTCGCGCCGCGCGGCTGGAACACCTCCTCCACACCCCGCCGGGCGGAACGCCGGTGGAGGAGGCGGAGGTCATCCTCGTTTTGGACAACCGCTCCGGCGTGTTCGCCGAGCTCTCCCCAGAACCGGAGCTCGCCCTTTCCCGGCGGATCACGGGGAATACCTCCGTGTACCGCGTCCAAGGGCGTCTCGCCTCGGCCCGGGAGGTGGAGGCCCTCCTCGCCCTGGCCCACATCGACCCCAACGGCTACCACATCGTGGAACAGGGCACCGTGACCGACGTTTTGGAGGGCTCGGCCCGACGACGGCGGGAGCTCCTCGAGGAGGTGGCGGGAATCGCCGCCTACGAGGAGCGCAAGGCCAAGGCGGTGGAGGAGCTTGGGATGGTCAAGGAGCGCCTGAACACCGGGAGGATTCTGCTTGCGGAACGAAGAGCGCGGCTGGCCGAGCTTTTCCGCCAGAGGGAGACCGCCCTTACCTTCCAAAGCCTTTCCGCCGAGCGGGAGCGCATCCAGGCCACCCTCCTCTTCCGCCGCCGCGAGGCCAAGCGCGAGGCCTTGGAGAAGGCCCAGATCCAAGCGGAACGCCTCCGGGAGGAGGTGGAGGCCCTCGCCCGGGAAGTGGACCGCCTGGACCGGGAGATCGAGGAATGGGAACGCGCTTTGGCTCCCGCCCGGGCCAAGCCTGAGGAGGACCTCACCGAGCTCATCCGGCGGGTGGAGCGCCTCCGCGCCGAGCTTTCCGGAAAAGAAGCGGCCCTCAAGCTGTTGGACCGGGAGATTGGCACGCTCCGGCAAACCCTGGCCGAACTTTCCCGCATCTCCCCCGAGCGGGGCCGGACGCCCGAGGCCGTGGCCGCCATCCTCCGCCTCGGTTGGGACGGGATCGTGGGCACCCTTGGGGACCTCGTCCAGGCCCACTCAGGACTGGAGCAGGCCCTCGCCGCCGCTCTGGGTCAACACGCCCACGATGTGATCGTGACCACCCGGGACCTGGCCCTCGCGTGCGTGCGCTACCTCAAGGAAAACGGGCTTGGCCGGGTGCGCTTTCTCCCATTGGACCGGCTTTCTCCACCCCCCATCTCGCCGCAGGCCAGGAACGCCCGGCGTCTCCCCGGCGTCCGTGGGTTCCTCGCGGACCTCGTGGATTGTCCCCCGGAGGTGCGCCCTGCCCTCCTCTACGTCCTGGGCGACACCCTGGTCGCGGACAGCCTGGAGGCCGTGCGGACCGCGGAAGGGGTGCGGGTGGTGACGGTGGACGGGGATCTTCTGGAGAGGGGGGGAGCCATCTGGGGTGGGGCCCTCCGTCGCCCGCGCGACCCCCTGGTTTTTGCGCGCCAGGAGGAACTCCATCGGCGCGAGGAGGAAAGGGCCGAGCTCGCCGCGCAAATCGAGCGAATTTCCGCGGAGCTGAGCCTGGCCGAGGAGGAGCTGGCCCGCCGCGCCCGGGAACGGGAGGAGGCCCTGGCCGGACGAGCCAAAGAGGAGGGGGAGCTGTGGGCCTGGCGGGAACGGCGCAGGGATCTTTACCGGGAACTGGAAAGGAAACGCACGAATTTGGCGCGTTATGAGCGGGAGGCCGCGGAGCTCCGCGGGGAACTCCTGGCCCTGGGGGAGGTTTCCCCTCCGGCCGAGCCCGTCCCAGGCTCCCCGGAGGTCCTCCAGGCCCGGCTGCGGCAGATCGAGCGGGAGCTCGCCGGTCTGGGCCCCGTGAACCTCCGGGCCGTCGAGGAGTACGAAAGGGCCCTCGCGGAGGTGAACGAGTTCAAAGAACGGGTGGCCACCCTGGAGCGGGAGAAGGAGGAGATCGAGCGCTTCATCGGGGAGATCGAGCGGAAAAAGAGGGAGAAGTTCCTGGACACGTTGCAGCGCGTCTCGGCGGAACTCCACCGCCTTTTCCTCCGACTCTTCGGGGGAGGAGAGGCCCGGCTCGCCCTCTCCGAGCCGGGGAACATCGCCTCGGACCTCCTCATCCAGGTGCGGCTTCCGGGAAAGGAGCTGCGGGTTTTGGATGCCCTCTCCGGGGGGGAGAAGGCCCTCGTGGCCATCGCTTTCGTCCTCGCCCTGGCCGCGGGAAGACCGGCCCCGTTCTACCTTCTTGACGAGGTGGACGCGGCCTTGGACAAGGCCAACTCCGAGCGCTTGGCCCACCTCCTCCGGGAATTCGCGAAAAACTCACAGGTGATCGTGGTTTCCCACAACGAGGAACTCGTGCGTCATGCGGACCGGATCTATGGCGTTGTCCTCCGCCACGGGGCCTCGGAAATTGTGGGGATGGAGCTTGTGCGCCATGCTTGAGATCCTGGAGCCGGAACGCTTCACCCGCGCCGATTGGGAGGAGCTCTTCCGTCAGGCCACCCGGGGGATGGATCCCTGGGCCCTGGACATCACCGTCCTCATCGGGCGGTTCCGGGAATTCCTCACAAGAACACCGGTGGAGATGAGGATCCCTGGGCGGATGGTCCTCGCCAGCTCCGTGCTCCTGCGGATGAAGTCCGAGCGCATGGAGGGGAAGGCCACCCTGGCGGAGGCCGTGGAGGCCATCCTGGCGGAGGAGGAAGCGGCCGCCCCGGAGGCGGTCCTCGTGGCCCCGGAACTGCGCCTTCCCCTGCGGCGACAGCCGCGGGCGCGGCTCACCGTGACGGACCTGCGCCGGGCCCTTTGGGCCACGCGCTCTGCCCCTCCACGGGGCAAGGGATCCGCGGCAAAGAACCCCATGGAAACGCGGGAAGAACCGTTTCGGGTGCGGGCCCTCCGGCTGCTTCAGCGGCTCCTTTCCCTGGTGAACGGGCAGCGGGTGGTGCCCTTCTCCGCCCTCGTGGAGAGCGCGGATCCGGAGGAACGGTTGGCGCGGTTCCTGGAGCTCCTTCATCTCGACGGCCAGGGAAAGGTCCGGCTCCATCAGCCGGAGTTCTTGGGCGAGATCCTCGTGGAAGTTCCCCATGATCCCTAGGGCCTTGGTGGAGGCCGCCCTCTTTCTGGCCGACCGCCCCCTTTCCGTGGCGGAACTGGCCCAGAAACTCGGGCTTGCGGAGCAGGTGGTCCTGCGGGTCCTGGCCCAGCTCGCCGACGAGCTGGACGAACCCGAACGGGGGATCGAGCTCGCCCAGGAGGGCGGGGGGTACGTGTTGCGGGTGAAGGCGGAGTGGGCGGAGCGGGTGAGATCCTTCGCCCCCCATCAGGATCTCCCTGAGCAGACCCTGCGGACCCTGGCGGTGATCGTGGCCAAAGCCCCCGTTCCTCAGGCGGAAGTCGTGAAGCTCCGCGGCCCGCGGGCTTACGCTCACATCAAGGAACTCCTGGCCCGCGGCTTCATCCACGCCGAAAACCAGGGGGCCAGGAAGATCCTCACCGTGACCCCTGAGCTTCTGAGCTACTTCCGCGTTTCCTCCCTCGAGGAACTCCGGGGCCTCCTGCACTCGCCCTGGGGTGGGCCAGGGGATCGCTGCCACCCCGGGAGGGCCACCGGAGGGCCCCGTCGGCACTGATCCGGCCAAGCATCCAGGGGGAGGACCGCGAACTCACGGGGCAGATCGTGCCCTGGGTCCCGGATTACCCGAAACGGGGGGCTTCCCGTTCATCCCCGCCACGAAGGGCGGCGGCTCCAGGGGGGGTAAACCCAACGGGCGGCCTGGTTCCGGAACCCCTCCTCGGACCGCACCACACCAAGGCATGGTGTCCCGGTGTTAGCCCCCATCTTTACGGAGGGCTGACACCCACAAATTTTTACGAAAATGCAAGCCAATCCAGAGGAAAGAAAAGACTTTTTTACCCTTCACGCGCACATTCGGAAACCTCTTCTTTTAAAATGGCCAGGCCATGGGGCAAGGCCGGCAAAATGGTTTCCAGGTTTTCCCTTACACCTTTAGGGCTGCCGGGGAGATTTATGATAAGGCTTTTCCCACGGATACCAGCGATGGCGCGGGATAGCATAGCCCGGGGCGTGGCCTTTAAGCCGGCTGCGCGCATGGCTTCAGGCAAGCCCGGTACTTCCCGCTCAATCACGTCACGGGTGGCCTCCGGAGTCACATCCCGCGGGCCAAATCCCGTACCGCCCGTAGTCAGCACCAGGTCGGCTTTTACTTCATCGCAAAATTCCCGGAGCTTTTGCGCCAAAATCTCCCGGTCATCGGGAACCACGGCATAGGCCACCACTTCTCCTTCGATGCGCGCTACCAGTTCCCGAATAACGCTAGCGCTCAAATCTTCCCGCTCACCCCGGGAACCTTTATCGCTAGCCGTCAAAATGGCTACCCGGATCATCCTTCTACCACCTCTATACTATCGCCCACCTTTACCGGACCACCTTTAAGCACAGCGACAAAAACACCCTCCCGCGGCATGACGCAATCGCCGACCTGGTAATAGATGGCGCAGCGTTCATGGCACACCTTCCCGATCTGGGTTACTTCCACCACGGCTTCCGGGCCAATTCGTAATTTAGTCCCCGGCCGTAAGATAGTCAAATCCAAGCCCTCAGTAGTTAAATTTTCCGCAAAGTCTCCCGGCCCCACCTGTACACCTTCAGCCTGCATTTTTTGAATGCTCTCCAGGGCCAAGATACTTACTTGCCGATGCCAGGGCCCGGCATGGGCATCCCCTTCCAGCCCATGATTGGGCACCAAATTCCCCCATCCTACATTCTTTTTCCGCTCACCCTTTTGCTGGCTTATACAAACCGCTACTATGCGGCCCAAGGTTTTTCCCCCTCCCGCTGCCAGGTGCCGCTCCGGCCCCCGCTTTTCTCCACCAGGCGTAGGTCGGTAATGACTATGCCTCGCTCCACCGCTTTGCACATATCATAAATGGTCAACGCCGCGACACTGACGGCAGTTAATGCCTCCAATTCTACCCCTGTCTGGCCCACGGCTTTCACCCGGGCTTCGATCTCCAGGATCCCCTCGCCTTGCGGCCGGAATTCCACAGAAGCGCTGGTGAGATTTAAAGGATGACATAAAGGTATAAGCTCCCCCGTCTTTTTGGCGGCCATTATTCCGGCTACCCGCGCTACGGCCAGAACATCGCCCTTGGAGATTTTGCCTTCCAAGATAAGGTTTAAGGTGGCCGGGCTCATGATGACCCGCCCTCGGGCAATAGCCTCGCGCTCGGTTATCCCTTTACTACCCACATCCACCATGCGCGCTTGGCCTTTGGCGTCCACGTGGGTTAACGGATTTTCCTGCACAGTTGGTTCACCCCCCTAGCTGGGACATACCCCGCGGCTGCTGCCATCCCTCTTTCAGGTGGTGCTGTTTAGGCTTGGCGGCCACAGCCTGGCAGAATAGCTGTACCAGTTCCTCTTGGGAAGCCCCCGACCGCAGAGGAGTTTTTACATCAATTTCTTCTCCCCAGTGCAAGCAGGGCCGGAGTTTGCCATCGGCTGTGAGCCTTAACCGGTTACAACGGTGGCAAAAAGGTTCGCTCAAAGCGCCGATAAATCCTACGCTTCCTACACCTTCATCTACCCGGAAGTTCTGGGCCGGCCCGTTGCCGCGTAACTCCTCCAGGGGCTGCAAGCTAAAATGCTGGGCGATCTTCTGGCGTATCTCCGCCACTGGGACATAGCCAACTCCTCTGTTGGCTGCCGTACCGATGGGCATAAGCTCGATAAAACGTATATGGAGGGGTTCTTGGCGGGCGAGGTGAGCGAAATCCAAAATTTCGTCGTCATTAAATCCGCGCACCACGACTACATTTAATTTCACGGGCGTAAGCCCGGCTGCCAGGGCTGCTCGGATGCCCCGCCATACGTCCTTTATATTTCCGCCTCGGGTGAGATAGCGGTAACGCTCAGGCCGGAGGCTATTCAGGCTGATGTTTACCCTTGTAAGACCGGCCTCCTTTAAGGGTAAGGCCAAGTAATTTAACAAAAGGCCGTTGGTGGTGAGGGATATCTCTTCCAGAGCCGGCAGTTTAGCCAGTTCGCGCACCAGGGTAACCACATCTTTCCGCACCAGGGGTTCGCCCCCGGTCAGCCGCACCCGCCTAATGCCGGCTTGAGTGGCGGCCTGTACCAGGGTGACAATTTCCTCCAGGCGTAAGATCTCCTCGTGGCTTTTAAGGGATACCCCTGTAGCCGGCATACAATAGCGGCAACCCAGGTTGCAACGGTCGGTAATAGATACGCGCATATAGTTTATGCGACGGCCAAAGGCGTCTTCCACCGGCCATCACTCCTTAAAAAACTTTAGAAATTCCGCCATATCACTTCTCCGCAACTCCTTAGGTCATATCCTTCCAGGTTAAGGGCTTCGGCTAAAAATCTCTCTGAGTGCATGGCACTAACTAACCCCTGGATCAGGTCACTCTCCCACTGCTCGCGCAAGAAGCAAAGGTCCAAGCGCTGGGTTGCCAGCGGGATAAAATCCAGGCCGTAAGCCCGGGCCGCGGGACAGGTTCCCAAGCCCACATCTGCCACACCACCAGCCACAGCTGCAGCTACGCCTAAGTGGGTGGCCTCTTCCCTTTCGTATCCTTTAATTTCTTCTCCCTTTATTCCCAAGGCCTGTAGGTGATAATCCAAAAACAGACGTAGGCCGGAGCCGGCCTGGCTGTTGACAAAAGTTATATCCGGACGTCTCAGATCTTTTAAATCCGTAATATTCTTGGGGTTACCCCGAGCTACTATGAGTCCTACTTCCCGGTAAGCCAGGTTAACCAGCACAACTGGCCGGCCTGCCAAGTATTTCTCCACAACGCTACCTATTGAGGTATCCCACAGGTCCAAGCTGGCACCATGGGCTTCTCCCCGCTGTAAGGCAAGCAATCCCCCCACGTTTCCCGCCGGCGAAATGGCCAGCGTACGGCCAGGATAAAGTTGCCGCAGAATATTGGCAAGTATGTCCAGGAGGGGATCATGGCTGCCACTTATCACGACGGTATTCTCAATATCCCCTAAAGCTTTGAGCAAAGCCACCTCCACTTCCGTACCGGCAGTAAAACCTTCGGACAGGCGAGGGATACGCAAAATACCATCAGCCCGGGCCAGGGTAGTAAGGACCCCGGCTCCCCGGCCAAGCGGTGTAGCCATCAGCTTATCCCCTACCCGGACAAGCCGTACCCGCACAAATTCCTCCCTGCCCAAAGCAGAAGGAATTTTACGGGCCAACACAGCTTGAACCGACGGGCGCTCCGGGACCGGGAGCCCCTGCTTTTCATATACCAGGGGCCGGACAAAAAGCTCGGCGCACAAGGCGGCCGAAACGGGATAGCCCGGTACCCCGATCACCGGCTTATCTTGCACTATCCCCAGGATCACGGGTTTTCCGGGCCTGATAGCCACGCCGTGGGTCAAAACCTGTCCCAGCTCCGCCACCAGGCGCGCTGTGTAATCCTTTCGTCCGGCCGAAGAGCCGGCGTTGATGAGGACTATATCGGCCTTAGAGAGGGCTTCCAGAAGCCGCTCCTTGAGCAGATCATAATCGTCAGGGGTTATAGGAAAGACCTCGGGGTCCCCGCCCCACTCCTGCACCAGCCCGGCCAGTACAGCACTGTTGGACTCCAGAATTTGCCCCGGGAGGGGGTGGGAATTGGGCGGTACCAGCTCGCTGCCAGTCGGCAAAATGGCCACCCGCGGCCGGGAGCGCACCAGAACTTCCGTAATGCCTGCGGCCAGTAGAATTCCCAGGTCGAAGGGCCGCAAGACATGGTTAACCGGCAATAGCATTTCTCCGGCCGTAATATCCTCCCCGGGGAGGCGCACATGCTGCCAGGGGACAGCCGGAGATTGGATTTCCACCATCCCCTCTTCCGGAAAATTTACTTCCTCAATCATAATAACGGCATTGAATCTTTCCGGCAGCGGGTCACCGGTATCCACCACCACGGCTTCCTGACCCAGGCGAAGTTTCCGGGGGGCACTTTCAGAGGCACCAAAGGTATTCTCCGCCCAGACAGCAATACCATCCACAGCCGCTCCGGCATAATGGGGTGAGGAAATCACAGCGTACACAGCCTCAGCTGTAACCCGTCCCAAGGCTGAACGTGTAGGCACTCTTTCCCCCGGAGCAGCCCTTAATGCTCCCCGGCTGCGCAAAGCCTTCAAATATTCCTCCAGGGCTTCCTGCCAGGGTCGGTTATCCACAAAGATTTTTCCCCGCTGCAACTTTTACCCCTGCTTTCCTTGCTAAAAAGCCGTGTCAAGCAAAAAGGCGTACCTTTACCCGACTGCCCGCCTCGAGTCCCGCCTTGTTCAAAGGGATGCTCACCAAGCCATCAGCTTTTACCATAGTAGAAATTAACCCCGACTTGCCCGGTATGGGTACTGCTAACAACCCTTCCTCTCCGGCCACCAAACGCACCCGTACAAAATCCTCCCGCCCAGCATCGGACAAGAGAGGCCGACTCAAAATAGCTTCTACTACCGGTTCTTCCTCCGGAGATTTAAAATAACCGTAACTGAGCAGGGGGCGCACAAAAAGCTCGAAGGAAACCATAGCCGAAACGGGATGGCCCGGAAGCCCGAAAATCATTTTGTCGCCAACAACGGCGGCCAGGGTAGGTTTTCCAGGGCGGATGGAGACCCCGTGAAACAGGATAACTCCTTCGTCCCATTCGGCTAGCAGGCGTAGTGTTAAGTCCCGTGTACCGACCGAGCTGCCTCCTGATAGCAATACCACATGATTTTCAGCCAGGGCCCGGGATACCCGTTCGCGAAGCAAATCCAAGTCGTCGGGCACAATGCCGTACAGCTTAGCTTCCCCTCCACAGGACCGCACCAAAGCATACAACGTGTAAGAATTGATATCCCGTACCTGGCCGGGGCCAGGCTTAGCTTCCGGAGGCACAATTTCCTCACCCGTGGCCAAAATACCCACCCGCCAGGGCTCCCATACCACTACTTTTCGGTACCCCAGGGCGGCCAGAACTCCTATATCCTGAGGCCTAAGCCGCCGGCCCGCCTCTAGCACGAGCTGGCCCTTTTTAACGTCTTCATCTTCCCGCATGACATTTTCTCCCGGAGCTACCGGCCTTAAAATGTTTATCCACCCGCTCGGCAGGCTTTCCGTATGCTCCAACATCACTACTGCATCGGCCCCACCGGGCATCATACCGCCGGTGCTGACAGCCACCGCTTCCCCCGGCCCCACGGTTATTTCAGCCGGGCGTCCCATCAGCACCTCTCCCTTAAGCCGCAAAGGCAAGGGATTTCCCTCACTGGCGCCAAAAGTGTCGCGGGAGCGTACCGCAAAACCGTCCACCGTCGCCCGCGCAAAACCAGGTATATTTTCCCCGGCCACTACATCTTGGGTCAGCTCTAAACCTAAGGCCTCGGTCAAGTCCCGCACTATCGGCTCCCGTTTTATTCGGGGCCAGTGTTCCGCCAAAGCCTTTCTGGCTTCCGTCAACGTTAATACCTGGAAAAACTCCATGGAACTTCTCCTCGAATTTACTTAAAATAGCCTAACTGGCACCATAGTGTCCCGTCTATTGTGTCTGGGCTTCATGGTAGCTTCCCGTATGGATTTCCGCAAAGCCCCCAAGCCGGCGCCCTTTTGGCCGCTCATTTGGAGAGCTGAGGACACGAACCTCAGGTCCTCGGCCAACGCCTCCCGGTCCTTCTTCCGCGCTCCGTTCCGGGCCTCCTGCCCCCGAGGAACGCGGAGGTCCTCCCCGGGACCGGCGAGGGCGAGGAGATCGCGGGTGGAGTACCCGTTGGCCTCGGTGGGGGCTCCCAAAGGAACGCCCCCGTTCTTCCCTCATGAGCGTCGCGAGAAGTCTTTTCCTTTTGCGGTCGTCGTTTTTCCCGGAAGGCTGCCCTGCGGACACGCTTTCTTTGGGCACTGCCCTTCCGTCAACCAGCCTCGGCGCACCAAGGGCCGGCCGTTGACGAAACGGGCGGCATCGGCTAGGATGCCGTACCCTAGGAGGTGAGTTGCCTTTGCAGCAGATCACGGAGAACCTCGCCCCAAGCGTCGCGACGGGTTGGTTGGCCCACGCCGCAGGGAAGAGAAAGGAGGCCATCGCCCGAGTTTTTCTCCGTGCGGGAACGGGAAAGATTTGGGTGAACGGCCGACCTGCGGAGGAGTATTTCCAAGCCTTCGCCTTCGCCCAGGATTACCTGAACCGCCACCTCCTTTCGCCCTTTTACATCACGGGAACGTTGGGACGGTACGATGTGCGAGCTAAGATCGAAGGGGGCGGACCTACCGGACAGCTCGAAGCTCTGCGTTTGGGCATTGCCCGGGCCCTGGTGAACCTCGTTCCCGAGTTCAAAAAGCCCCTCAAGGACGCGGGGCTCCTCACCCGGGATGCCCGCGAGGTGGAACCCAAGAAGTACGGGCACAGGAAGGCACGCAAGAAGGAGCAGTACTCCAAGCGGTGAGCGGCGATGAAAAAAGGGATCCATCCGGAACTCTATCGGGCGGTCGTGCGCTGTAGCTGTGGGGCGGAGTTCGAGACCACCTCCACAAAAAAGGAGTTGCACGTAGACGTGTGTATCGAGTGCCATCCCCTCTTCGGGGGCAAGCGCACCGAGGCCCCGGACACGGAAGGGCGCATCGAGCGCTATCGCCGACGCTACGCGCGAAAGTAATGCGCCTCGGGGGCCAGGCGGTTCTGGAGGGCGTGCTCATCGCCGCGGAGGAGAGGGCCGCCCTGGCCGTGCGCGGGCCGGACGGCCGGGTGGTGGTGGAATCCCTCCCCGTCCCAAGGTTTCCGAAACTCGCGCGCTTCCCGTTCGTCCGCGGCCCCCTTAAGCTCTACCAGCTCCTCTCCCTGGGCCTGCGGGCCCTCCAGCGCTCCGCCGAGATCGCCTATCCCCAGGAGAAAAGCTCGCCTTGGGATTTCGCCCTCCCTTTGGCTTTGGCCCTGCTCCTCCTTCTCGGCGGGTTCGTCGCCCTGCCCTTCTTCTTGGCCACCCGCTTGGAGTTAGACCACCGCGTGCTCCTCAACCTCGTGGAGGGCGGGATCCGCGTGGCCTTCTTCCTCCTTTACCTTCTGGGTATCTCCTTTGTTCCGGAGGTGCGGCGCCTCTTCCAGTACCACGGCGCAGAGCACAAGGCCGTGCACGCCTACGAGGCCGGAGACCCTGAGCTTCCTCAGGCTTTGGGACAAAGCCCCATCCATGCCCGCTGCGGGACAAACTTCGTCTTCCTCTTCGTGACCGTGGCGGTGCTCGTCTTCTCCCTCATCCCCACGGATTCCTTTGGGCTCCGGCTTTTGGCCCGGGTTGGGCTTATCCCCCTCGTGGCTTCCCTCACCTATGAGCTTCTCCTCCTGGGGAGCCGGAGCCGGTGGCTCAGGCCTTTGGTCTGGCCGGGACTTTTCTTCCAGAGGCTGACCACCCGCGAGCCCACGCCGGATCAGGTGGAGGTGGCCTTAGCCGCCCTTCGTCAGGTCCTGGCTTCCCGGAGCTCCTCCACCACCCTGTAGGGAAGGAGCACGGAGCCCAAGCTCTCTTTGACCGAGCCGGGACCGTGATCGTCGGAGCCCCCCGTGGGGATGAGCCCGAGCTCCGCCACGAGCCCGGGCAGCTCCCCAAGCCCTGGGTTCAGGGGCCTCCCGTCGCAGTGGCATCCGGTGTTGTAGGGGTAGAAGAGCTCCACCCCGCGGAGACCCTGGTCCTTGAGGCTTTGCAGGACCGCCCGCCAGTGGGAGAACCCCTGGAAGCCGGGATGGGCGAGGGCGGCCAGGCCGCCCGCGGCCCGGATGGCCTCGATCACCTGGGCACTGGTGGGCCGCGGAAGGGGAACATAACAGATCCCCCCATCCCCCAGGTAGCGCGCGAAGGCCTCCTCGAGGCTGGCCACAACCCCCCGCTCCACGAGGACCTGGGCCAGGTGCGGCCGGCCCACCGAACCCCCGGCCTTGGCCCGCACCTCCTCGTAACTGATCGGGATTCCCAGAACCTCGCCACAGCGCCCGACCATGGTCCGCATCCGCTCCTGCCGGGCCTGGGCCATCCAGGAGAAAAGCCGGCGCAGCGCGGGATGCCCGGGTTCCACAAAGTACCCGAGGATCTCCCCGGGCTCGCCCAGGATCTCGGCCTTAATCTCCACCCCGGTGATGACCTCGATCCCGCCGCGGACATCGACGGGTCCGGAGAGATCCGGGCTGACGAGGTCGTGGTCGGTGACGGCCACCGCCCGCAGGCCGACCTCCCGAGCCCGCAGGAGGAGCTCCTCCAGGGTCTGCGTCCCGTCGGACCAGCGGGTGTGCACATGGAGATCAGCCCAGTTTTCCATCTTTTTTCTCCTTCCACACCCGGTCGAGGATTGCGTTCACCACCGCGGGAGCCCTCTCCGTGCCGTAAAGCTTCCCCAGCTCCACGGCCTCGTTGATCACCACCTCCGGGGGGGTCGGGGTGAAGAGGAGCTCGAAGAGCCCGAGCCGGAGGATGTTCCGGTCCACAAGAGGAAGACGGTCCAGTCCCCAACCCTCGGCCCGGGCGTCGATGATCCGGTCGATCTCCTCCCGATGGACCAACACCCCCTCCACCAGGCTCTGCGCGAACTCCCGGGCCTCCTTGGGGAGGCCCACCTCCCCCACCAGTTCCGCCGGGGGAAGGCTCAAGAACTCCCGGCGGTAGAGGGCGTGCAGGGCCGCTTCCCGCGCTTTGCGCCGCATCACCCGGTGCGGGACGTGCCGTGCACCACCACCTGGACCTCCTGGATCTTGAGGCCCGTGCGCTGGGAAAGTTCGGAGGTGAGGAGCTCCTGTAGGCGCTCGGCGAGCTCTGGAACGTAAGCGCCCTCCGGCAGGCTGAGAAAAACGCGGAGAGACAAGGCATCCCCTTGGGGGCGGAGGCGGATGCGGAAGGGCGTGGTCTCGAGCTCCTGGGCTAAGAGTTGGGAGGCGAGCTGGGTCACGGTGTAGGGGGTGATGAAGATGAGCCCGCGGGGGCCGGGCTGACGCAGGGGGCGGTGGCGTTCCACCCGCCCGGCCCACGCGACCAACGCCAACGAGGAGCCGCCAAGAAACGCCGCGGAAAAAAGCCCCAACACCCCGCGAACCACAAGCTCCGGAACGGTCGCGCTCCCCAGGACCAAGCTGAAGTTGAACCCTGCCGCGCCGAGTCCAGCAAAAACCGCGGCCACAAAAAGGAGAAGAGCCTCCAGCCAAAGGAGAAAGGTCATCCGCCCTCCTTGGGACCCACCACGCGGCAGACCTCCACGTCCACGGCCTCCACGGGCAACGCCGTCATCCTCTCCACCTCGAACTTCACTTTTTCCTGAAGCTCCTGAACGAGCTCCGGCACGACCCGGCCGTACTCCACCGCGATGCGCATCGCCAACCGTACCCGACCACCGAGGAGCTCGGTATCCACGTGGCGGCGGACCGCCCCTTGGGAGAACGCGTCCCCAGTGGGCGCGAAGACCCCGGGGATCTCCGCCACGACCAACGCGGCAATGGTGGAAATCACATCTTTGGCGATGTTGATGCGGCCTGCTTCCTCTTCGCCCCGCAGCCCCTCAGGCCGGGCCATTCTCCCCTCCCTCCACCCCAAGCTCCGGCAGGAAAACCTCCTGCACGTACACGTGGATCTCCCGCACCGACACCCCAGCCAGCCCCTCCAGGGCCTCCCGCACGGCCTGCTGTACCCCCTGGGCCAGTTCGTGCACAGGATATCCGTACATGACAGCGATCTTCACGTGGGCGCTGATGCTTCCCGGCTCGGGACTGTCCAGTTCCACCCCGGATTCGCCGCTCAAAACCCCCATGAGGCCCTTGGGCTGCCAGAGCTTGACCCCCTCCATCTCGTCCACGGTCCGGGCGATGATCCCGGCCAAAACCCCGGGCCGGAGGATCATCCGGCCGTGGGGAAAACGCATCTCCACTTTGGCTTCAGGCATCTCAGCTCACCCGTTCCACGTAGGCTCCGGTGCGGGTGTCCACGCGGATCACATCGCCCACGGCCACGAAGAGGGGGACCTTCACGACGAGCCCGGTCTCCAGGGTGGCCGGCTTCTCCCCGCCGGTGGCCGTGTCGCCCCGCACGCCCGGTGGGGTCTCCACCACCCGGAGCTCCACGAAGTTTGGGGGCTCCACCTTCACCAGCTCGCCCTGGTAATAGAGGCCGGTCACCTCCATCCCCTCCAGGAGATACCCGCGGATGGGCTCGATGAGGGCGGCGGGGATCATCCGCTCCTCGAAAGTCTCCTTGTCCATGAAGACGAAGGCGCTCCCGCTTTGGTAGAGGTACTGCATGGGCCGGACCTCGAGGTGGGCCGCCTCCAGGTTATCGGAATCGCGCAGGGTTTCAGAGATCACCTGGCCCGTGCGGAGGTTTCGGAGTTTGGCGCGGACAAAGGCCCCGCCCCGCCCGCGCTTCACGTGCTCGAACTCCAAAACCTCGTAAAGATTCCGGTTATAGACGAGGGTCATCCCCCGCGTGATTTCGCCGATGGTGAACCCCATCGTTCCCTCCTCTCGGCGTTATACCCCCAACCCCCGCAACTGACAACCTAAAGACGATCCAAAAGGAGATGGAGGAGCTGGGGAATCCAAAGCCCGGCCAAAACGGGAAGGACCCAGAAGGGAGCCATCCCTGGAAGGGGGAAACCCAAGGCCCCCAGGACCAGCCTGAGCAACGCAAGCCAGGCGGCCACGTAGAGGAAGCGGGTGAGGGGGCCGAGGAGGGGATGGTGGGACAGGCCGCGGTGCCGGCAAAGGAGGGCGTACGGCCGCCAAAGGAGGCGAAGGGGGCCCCAACGCCGGGCCGGACGGCTGTGCCATAGATCGAGATCGGGGGAAAGGAGGAGGCTGCCCGCAAGGTACCCGAGGCCAAAGGGGAGCAGGGCTTCCCCCAGGCCCAGGGCGTGGCCGAGCCCAAGGAGCGGGGGAAGAAGGAGGAGCTCCACGGCCGCATGGACCTTGCCGCTGGGCACGTCCGGATTTTGGCACCCCCGGCGGGGACGGCAACCTTGCGGGTCCGGGGGCCGCCCCGTACAATGTTTTAGCACTCGGAAGCCAAAAGTGCTAACCCAGGAGGTGTGGGATGAAGATCAAGCCCTTGGGCAGTCGTGTGCTCGTCCGAAAGATCGAGGAAGAGGAACGCCGCACCCCCGGTGGCCTCGTCCTTCCTGAGTCCGTAAAGGACGAAAAGGCCGTGAAGGGGGAGGTGGTGGCCCTCGGCACCGGCGAGAAGTTCGAGGTCAAGGTGGGCGATAAGGTCCTGATCACCGCCTATGCGGGCACGGAAGTGCGCACCGGCGAAGAAAAATACCTCCTCGTGAAAGCCGCGGATATCTTGGCCGTCATCGAGGAGTAAGGAGGTGGACATGGCCGCGAAAGAGGTTGTCTACGGAGAAGAGGCGCGACGGAAGATCCTCAACGGCGTAGAAAAGCTGGCGAACGCGGTGCGGGTGACCCTCGGTCCCCGCGGCCGGAACGTCTGTATCGAGAAGAAGTTCGGCTCCCCGGACATCGTCAACGACGGGGTGACCATCGCCGAGGAGCAGGAATATAAGGACCCCTACGAGAACATGGGCGCCCAGCTCGTGAAGGAGGTGGCCTCCAAGACCAACGATGTGGCCGGCGACGGCACCACCACCGCCACCGTCCTCGCCCACGCCCTCATCAAGGAGGGGTTCAAGATGGTGGCCGCCGGCGCCAACCCCATCGCCCTCAAGCGCGGCATCGAGAAGGGCGTCAAAGCCGTGGTGGATGAGCTCAAGAAGATGTCCCGCAAGATCTCCGGCAAGCACGAGATCGCCCAGGTGGCCGCCATCTCCGCCAACGACCCGGAGGTGGGCCGGATCGTGGCCGACGCCATGGAGGCCGTGGGCGAATCCGGGGTCATCACCGTGGAGGACTCCGACACCATCGAGACCTACCACGAGGTCGTGGAGGGGATGCAGTTCGATCGGGAGTACCTCTCGCCCTACTTCGTCACCGACCCGAAGAAAATGGAAGTGAACCTGGAAAACCCCTACATCCTCATCACCGACCGGGAGCTCAAGAACGCGTTGGAGATGATCCCGCTTTTGGAGAAGGTGGCCCAAACCGGCCGGCCGCTCCTGGTGATCGCCAAGGACGTGACCGGCGAGGCCCTCTCCACCTTGGTCCTCAACAAACTCAAGGGCACCCTCATCTCCTGCGCCGTGAAGGCCCCGGGGTTTGGGGATCGCCGGAAGGCCATGCTGGAGGACATCGCCATCCTCACCGGCGGCGTGGTCGTGGCGGAGGACGCGGGGATGGAGGTGCGCACCACCACCCTCGACATGCTGGGCCGGGCCGAGCGGGTGCGCGTGACCCATGAGTCCACCACCATCATCGGCGGCAAGGGCAACCCCGATGCGATCAAGGCCCGCATCGAGCAGATCGAGGAGCAGATCAAGACCACCGATAGCGATTACGACCGGGAAAAGCTCGAGGAGCGGAAAGCGAAACTCGCCGGCGGGGTGGCGGTGATCAAGGTGGGCGCGGCCACGGAAACGGAGCTGGAGGAAAAGAAGCACCGCTACGAGGACGCCCTCGAGGCCACCCGGGCGGCGGTGGAGGAGGGGATCCTTCCGGGCGGTGGCGTGGCCCTTCTCCGCGCCAGCCCAGTCCTAGAGAAACTGGAAAAGGAGCTCGAGGGCGACGAGAAACTCGGGGTGCAGATCCTCAAGAAGGCCCTGGAGGCTCCGGTGCGGCAGATCGTGGAGAACGCGGGCTTCGAGGGCGCGGTGATTGTGGAGCGCCTCCGCCGCGAGAAGGATGCGGTCGGGTTCGACGTGGTCCAGGAAAAGTTCGTGGACATGTACGAAGCCGGGGTCATCGACCCCACCAAGGTGACGCGCTCTGCGCTTCAGAACGCGGCTTCCATCGCAGGGATGCTCCTCATCACCGAGGCCCTGGTGGCCGAGGTCCGCGAGGAGAAGAAGGAGACCGCTCCCACGCCCCCACCGCCGGAGTACTAAGGAAGCGTTGGGGAAGGAAAAGGGCCCCGGCGTGCCGGGGCCCTTTTTGCGGCCTAGCGGGGCCGGCGATGTCGGCCCCTTGAGGACTTCTTGGGAGCTTGCGGGGCGTCGGCCTTGGCGGCCTCCTTGGGCACGGCCTCCAGCTGAAGCAGGGAGCGCAAGAGCCGGGCGTAGCCGGAAGCAGCCCGCTGGAGGTCGGCCACCGCCACCCGCTCGTCGGGCTGATGGGCCAGGCGTTCATCGCCCGGACCAAAGCCCACGGTGGGAATCCCCCGCCGGCCGCAGGATTCCACGCCATCCGTGGAGAAACGCCACACCCGGAAGGGCGGACCGCCCAACGCCTCCCAAACCCGCTGGACCCAGGGATGATCGGGCTCCATGTACCAGGCGGGGAAGAAGAGCTTGACCCGCACCAGCTCCCCCGTGTAAAAGCGCAGTTCCGTCTCTTCTAAGGCCACCTCAGCGTTGATCCCCTGGTAGTCGGCGAGCACCGAGGCCTCGGTCTCGCCAAGGCCGATGCGCCGGTCCAAGAGGGCGCGGCAGCGATCGGGGACGACCGGCCCCTGGCCATCCGCGCTCACGTACACGGGCGTGACCGAGCCCGGGCCGAGAAAGGGATCGTCCGGAAGCGGGGTGCGCAGGGCATGGCCCAGGGCCTGGAGCATCCGCTCGATCGCGTTCTCCCCCAGCTCCGGCATGGCGGCGTGGGCCGCCTTCCCGGGGGCCAGGATCTGAATCACAGCCCGGCCGCGGTGGCCAAGGCCCAGCCGAAGATCGGTGGGCTCGCCCAGGATCACAAGATCCGGGGTTTCCAGCTGGTCGAGGACGCGCCCCAAGGCCACCCCCTCCGCGGTCTCCTCGTGGGGCACGAAGAGGAGGTAGAGGGTGCCCTGGAGCTCTGGGGCCGCTTGGGCCGCCCCGGCGATCTGGGCGGCCAGGCCCCCCTTCATGTCCACCGCGCCCCGGCCGTAAAGGAACCCGGCGCGGACCTCCCCGGAGAAGGGGGGAACGGTCCAGCCCTCGCCGGCCGGGACCGTATCCATGTGCCCACTGAGAAGGATGATCGGCCCTTCTCCCCGCCGGATCCGACCGATCACTGTCCCAAGCGGACCCCGCTCGGCCTCGCAGAACCGCCGGAGCGCGGAAAGGAGGAAATCCGCGAGGTCCTTCTCCTCGCCCGGCGGGCTTGGGATCCGCACCAACTCCTGCGTCAGCCGCACCGGGTCGGTCATGAGACGTGGATCTCCACTACGTCCCTGTCCTGGACCACGTGGTCCAAGGGCACCTGTTGGCCTTGGAATTTCCCCGAGCCCCAAAGCCGCACGTACTTCAGGCGCTTCACGAAATCCTTGTGGATCTCCTCCACCACGTTCAACACGGTGGCTCCCTCCCTGATCGTGTAGGGTTTGGAGAAGTCCGGGGGATGCCCCGGCTTTTTCGTGTAGATCCGGACGATGCCGGAGGCCTCAAAGAGCGCGGCCCGCAGGCCCTCCAAACCCTCGCCCGTCGCCGTGGAGACCGCCACCCCGGGGTATCGGCCTTCGCACCAGCGGAGGAACTCGGCCACCCGCTCCCCACCCAGGTCCTCCTTCAGCCCCACCGCCGCCGTACGTTTTTCCACCGTCCGCCAATCCACCTGGCGGGTGGGCCCGGCGGTGAGCTGGATCTTTCGTTCCAAAAGGAGGGCCAGGACTTCCTCCCCTTCCGCGCGCCAGGAGGGCCGGGAAAGATCCAAACAAAAAGCCACGGCATCGGCCATGCGGATGAGCCCGTAAACCCAACCCTCCGTGTACTGCCGGGTGATGGGCGGAAGGTCCACAAGCTGGATCTGTACGTCCTCATACTCCATCATCCCCGGGACGGGCTTCAGGGTGGAAAGGGGGTAGGGGGCGATCACGGGGGTCGCGTTGGTGAGGGCCGCAAGGAGCGAGGATTTTCCGGAATTGGGCGGGCCCACGAGGACGATCTGGGCCGCGCCCGCCCGCTCCACGTGGTAGCTCACACCCCCACCTTTTCCCGAGCGGCGGGCTTGCTCCAATTGCTCCCGGAGTTTGGCGATCCGGCGCTTGATGTCCGCCTGCATCTTCTCCGTCCCCTTGTGCTTGGGGATGGTGGCGAGCATCTCCTGGAGGGCGTCGAGCTTTTCCTCCGGGGTTTTGGCCCGGTTGAAGCGCTCGCGGGCCGCCAGAAACTCCGGAGTCAGATTGGCCGGCATGGCTCAAGCATTGTAGCAGACCGGTTGGGCCCCATCTAAGGGCGCACCTGCTGAAAGGAGAAGGCCTTCGCCCTACAATGCCGATCATGGTCGTGTTGGATCTCACGGGAAAGAAGGCGTTGGTCATGGGGGTGACGAACGAGCGGAGCCTGGGCTACGCCATTGCCCGCAAGCTCCGCGAGGCGGGCGCGGAGGTGGCCATGAGTTATCAGAGCGAGCGGCTGCGGCCGGAGGTGGAGCGGCTGGCCCAAAGCCTCGGCGGAGCCAGGATCTTTCAGGCCGACGTGACCCGGGAAGAGGAGCTGGACGCCCTCTTTCGGGGCCTCCATGAGTCCTGGGGGGGCCTGGAGTATCTGGTGCATTCCCTGGCCTTTGCCCCGCGGGAGGCCTTCGCCGGCCGCTACCTGAACACGTCCCGCGCGGATTGGCTCACGGCCCTCGAGGTCTCCGCCTATTCGCTGGTGGCGGTGGTGCGGCGGGCCGAGCCCCTCCTGCGCCCGAGCGGGGCGGTCCTCACCCTCACCTACTACGCGAGCGAAAAAGTCGTGCCCCGCTACAACGTGATGGCCGCGGCCAAGGCCGCGTTGGAGGCCAGCGTCCGCTACCTCGCTTACGAGCTGGGCCCGAAGGGGATCCGGGTGAACGCCATCTCCGCCGGGCCGGTGATGACCGTGGCCGCCCGGGCCATCCCCGGGTTCACCAAGATGTACGAGTGGGCGGGAAAAACCGCGCCTCTCCGCCGCACCATCGCCCAGGAGGAGGTGGGCAACGCCGGCCTTTTCCTCCTCTCCCCCCTGGCGAGCGGGATCACCGGGGCGGTCTTGTTCGTGGACGCGGGTTACCACATCATGGGCATGCCGCCCGAGGACGAGGATGGAGGTCCTTAACGCCCGAAGCCTTCGGGATCTGGAGTTCGCCAAGATCTTGGACATTGTGGCCGGATACGCCACAAGCGGCCTGGGCGCGGAGGCCGTGCGGGCCCTGCGCCCCACGGCCCAGCGGGAACTGCTGGCCCGCGAATACCGGATCCTGGCGGAGATGGAGGAAGCCCGGCGGGGCGGTTTCTCCCCGGGGCCCCTCCATGACCTCCGCCCCCATTTGGCCGCGGCCAAGGCGCACGGGATCCTCCAACCGGAGGCGTTCCTTCCCATCGCCGAGACCCTGGAATCCGCAGCGGAGATGGCCCAAGCCCTGCGAAACCCTCGTCATCCCGAGCTTTCCCGCGTCGTAAGCGGCCTTTCCGACCAAACCCCCCTCCTCACCCGGATCTGGCGGACGATCGACGAGCGCGGGGAGATCCGGGAGGATGCGACTCCCAAGCTCCGTCAGCTTCTTTTTGAGCGCCGCGCGCTGGTCCAGGAGATCCAGGAGACCCTGCGGCGGTTTTTGGAGCGGCACCGGGAGCACGTGCAGGACCCGGTGATCACCCGCCGGGGCGAGCGCTACGTGGTGCCTCTCAGGACCGGGGCCCGCTTCCTGGGCGCCGTGATCCATGAGGCCTCGGGAAGCGGGCAGACGCTTTTTGCCGAGCCGGCCGAGGCCGTGCCCCTCAACAACCGCCTGCGGGAGGTGGAGGACGAGATCGAACGGGAAAAACACCGGATTCTCCTGGAGCTCACCGGGCTATTCCTCGCCGAGGCCGGGGCGATCGAAAGGGATCTCGGGATTTTGGCGAGGATCGATGGCCTTTATGCGCGAGCCCGCTTCGCCCAAGCCTGGAACGCCGTAGTCCCAAAGTTCTCCGAGGAGCTGCGGGTGGAGCTTTGGGAAGCCCAGCACCCTCTCCTTGGGGCGCGGGCGGTCCCCATCTCCCTGAGCTTTGGTGGGGAAAAACCAGTGGTGGTGATCACCGGCCCGAATACGGGCGGGAAGACCGTGACCCTCAAAACCCTTGGCCTCTTCTGCGCCCTCTTTCAGTCCGGGGTTCCCATTCCTGCCAGCCACCGCACGACCCTCCCCATCTTCCAAAAAATCCGCACCGACATCGGCGAGGAGCAGTCCATTGAACAGAGCCTCTCCACGTTCTCCTCCCACATGAAGAACATCATCGGGATCCTGGGGGAGGCCGATGAGCGGACGCTTGTGATCCTCGATGAGCTTGGGGCCGGCACGGACCCCCAAGAGGGCGCAGCCCTGGCGTTGGCCCTTTTGGAGCGCCTTTTGGAGGTCGGGGGGCTGGCCGCCGTGGCCACCCACCTCACCCCGGTGAAGCTCTTCGCCATCGCCCACCCCCGCATCCTCTCCTGCTCCATGGAGTTTGACCTGGAGACCCTCTCCCCCACCTTCCGGGTACTGCAGGGGGTGCCGGGGCAATCCTGTGCCCTCCTTGTGGCCGAGCGGCTGGGGCTTCCCAAGGAGGTTGTGGAGCGGGCCCGGGCCAAGCTCACCGCCGGGGAGATTCGCGCCGAGGAGGTCATCGAGGAGCTGACGCGGGAGCGGGCTGCGGCCCGCAGGCTGCGGGCCACCCTGGAAGTGGAGCGGGAGGCCTTAAGAAAGCTCCGGGCGGAGTACGAAAAGAGGCTTAAGGCCTTGCGGGAAAAGAAGGCCGAGGCTGTGGGGCAAGACCTCCGACGCCTGGAGGCGGAAATCCATGCGGCCCGAAAAGAGCTGGCGGAGCTCATCACGCAGGCCAAAGCCGCGGAGTCCGCCCAGGCCCGCCGGGAGATCCGGAAGAAGGTGGAGGAGCTGGCGGAAACGCTTCCGCAGGCGCCGCCCCCGGCCCCGCTGGCCAGGGCCCCCCTCCGGGTGGGGGACCCCGTGCGGGTCCTCCCAAGCGGAGCCGTGGGAGTCCTGGTGGGGTTGGACGGGGAGGAAGCGGAGGTGGAGGTGCGCGGTCGCCGCGTGAATCTCCCCGTGTCCGCCCTGGCCCCGGCGGAGAGTCCCCCGCAAAGAGAGGCTCCACCTCTCCTTCCCATCCCCCAGAACGTGGAGCTGGAGATCTCGGTGCGCGGGCTCACTGTAGGGGAGGCCCTGCGGCGGGTTGACCTTTGGCTGGATCGGCTTTGGCGCGCCGGGGTCACCACCGGCCGGATCGTCCATGGCCGCGGAAGCGGCGTCCTGCGCCGGAGCATCCAGGAGCACCTCCAAACGCTGCCGTTCGTGAAAAGCTTCCATCCCGGCTCGCCCGAGGAGGGCGGGGATGGGGTGACGGTGGTGGAGCTTGGCTGAAACTCCCAAGACCCTTGCGGTGTACAAAAAAGTGGAGGTGATACGGGTGAAAGCCTTTTTGCCTTTGCTCGTGTGGGTCCTGAGCGTTTGGGCGTCAGGCCAACTCGTGGCCATTGCGCCCACCGTGGATCGCTCCGGCTCCGGCCTCCTCAACCTGGAGTATGGGATCTCCGAGACCTTGGAAAGAAAACTTCGGGAAGCGGGGTACGAGGTGCTCCCTGCCCGGGCCCTGGAGAGCTGGCGGGAGGGGCAGGGAATCCCGGTGCGGAACGAGGCCATCTGGAAGGCGGCGGCCCAAGCCCTGGGCGCCTCCCACCTTATCCTCCTGACCTTGGAGAGCTTAACTACGGCCCGCCTTTCCCTGGTCTTGGGGCCTTTGGTCCTCGAGGCCGTCAGCGCCGGGGCCACGCTTTCCGCTATGGTTTGGGAAGTTCCAGAAGGTAGGGAGGTCGGCCGAATTTCCGGGACGGGAAGCGGGCAAGGCACCCTCGTCCCCTCCTTCCGCTTCTTTCTTGCCATCCCTTGGGACGTGTGCCTTGGAGGATTGCGCACGAACAAGTCCGTTTATCTTCAGGGCGAGCCCGTCCTCATTGGTTATCGCGATCCGGCCCCGCCGAGGAACTTCCATGTGGAGGTCCGCTCCCTTGTGGATCCTGCTCTCGTTTGGATCTCCGCGATGTTGTCTTCCTCTCCCGACCACCCCTGTGTCACATGGACCTGGGATCAGATGTTCGGGGTCCGCCCAGCCCCAGCAGGGAGCTACCAAGTTATGCTCTACTACCATGCCCCCAATCAGCCCCAGCCCATCGTCATCGCCACCACCACTTTCGTTATCGAACCGGGGTTCCCTGCCTGGGGGCTGGAGCTCAAGTTTGGGGCACCGGAGTTCCACGGGACCGCTTGGCAACAGGCCATCTCCGCGGCCATAGAGGACCTCTGGGACAAACTGCTTCCCCTCCTTCCCAGGTCCCGGCCGTAGTGGCCCAAGCCCTAAGGTCGTAAACCGCGGACGCCATGCGCGTCCGCGGTTTTCTTTGAGCCTCAACCCTGGCCTTGGGGCCACCGGCCTTTCTTCCTCGCCCTCCCCTTCCGCCGATAATTTGGGCGAGGATGCCAACTGACCCCCTCCTTGAGAAAGTGCGGGAGCTCCCGCGTGGCCCAGGGGTGTACCTCTTCCGCGGCCCCCAGGGCGAGGTCCTCTATGTGGGGAAAGCCTCCTCCCTGCGGGACCGCGTGCGTTTATATTTTCAGGCCGAACGGCTCCTCTCCCCAAAAATCCAAAAACTCCGGACCCTCATCCGGGACCTGGAGGTGGTGATCACCGGATCCGAGGCGGAGGCCTTGATCCTCGAGGACGCCCTGATCAAAAAGTACCGACCGCCCTTCAACACCCGCCTTAGGGACGACAAGCGTTACCCCTACATCAAGATCACGAACGAGCGTTTTCCCCGGATCACGGTGGTACGGAGACCGGAGCATGATGGGGCCCGCTATTTCGGGCCGTACACCTCCTCGAAGGCCATGCGTCGGGCGTTAAAGCTCGCCCACAAGCTTTTCCCCCTCCGGCCCTGCAACCTCCCGGTAGGCGAAAAGCTCTATCCTAGACCGTGTCTTTATTACTACATTGGGCGCTGCGCGGGACCATGTGCCGGGCTTGTTAGCCCAAGCGAATACAGTCGCTACGTGGAAGGAGCGACCCTCCTTTTCCAGGGTCGGGTGGAGGAGGTCATCGCCCGCCTGAAGGAGGAGATGAGACAGGCTGCAGAGGAGGAGAGGTTCGAGCACGCCGCCCGGCTGCGGGACCAGATCCAAGCCCTCGAGCGAATCCGCGAGCGCCAAACCGTGGCTCTGCCGGAGCCGGTGGATCTTGACGCGGTGGGCATTGCCGTGGAGGGGAACAAGGGCTATGGGGTGGTGCTTTTGGTGCGGGCGGGAAGACTTTTGGGCCGGGAGGGCTTCGCCCTCACCCTGCCGGAGAACTCCACCCCCGAGGAAGCATTGAGCGAGTTCCTGGACCAGTACTACACCCGCACCACGGCCATTCCCGAGGAGGTCCTCCTGCCTTGGTCGGTGCCGGAGGTGGAAGCGTTGCTGGTCTACCTGCGGCGCAAACGGGGGGGCAAAGTGGAGGCCACCGTGCCCAAGTCCGGGGAAAGGAAGAATCTGATGGAGCTCGCCCAGCGCAACGCCGAGCTGGGTTTGCGGCGGGCGGAGGTGGTGGAGCTCTCGCCGGAGGAGGAGGCGTTGGAGGCCATGAGCGAGGCCCTGGACCTTTCCGTGCGGCCCTGGCGGGTGGAGGCCTTCGACATCTCCAACCTTCAGGGGGAGGAGGCCACGGGCTCCATGGTGGTGTTCGTGGCCGGGAAACCCCGCCGCGACCAGTACCGGCGTTTCCGCGTGCGCGTCTCCGGAAAGCCCGACGACTACGCGATGATGGGGGAAGTCCTGCGGCGCCGCTTCACCCATGCCCTGGCGGAGCTCGCTGATCCCACCCTCAGCGCAAAGAAATTCTCGGATCTCCCGGATCTTGTGCTCGTGGACGGCGGAAAAGGACAGCTCTCCGTGGCCCAACGGGTTCTCTCCGAACTTGGGCTTTCGGGGATCGAGGTCGCCGCCCTCGCGAAAAAGGAGGAGCTCATCTTCCGGCCGAATAGGCCCGAGCCCATTCGGCTTCCGGAAAACTCCCAGGCCCTTCGTCTCCTTCAGCGCTTGCGCGACGAAGCCCACCGATTTGCGGTCGAATATCACCGGACCCTGCGAGAGCGCCGGACCTTGGCCAGCCTTCTTGACGAGTTGCCGGGGATCGGCAAGAAGCGAAAACAACTCCTCCTTCTGCGCTTTGGTTCCCTCGAGGGCCTGCGGCAAGCGAGCCTGGAGGAGCTCCTCTCCGTGCCGGGCCTTCCCCGCAAGACCGCCGAGCTCCTCTATAAGGCGTTGCACCCGTAGGCTCGCCGCCGCAGCCCGTCCGGCTATACTTCGAGGCACGACACCACGCTCCTGTTTGCGCGTGCACAGGAAAGGAGCCCGGGAATCTATGGACCTCTTGGAAAAACTTCAGCGGTTGTCGGACGCCTTTGGGGTGGCGGGGTTCGAGGACGAAGTACGGGACGTGATACGGGAAATGGTCGAGCCCTACGTGGACGGCTGGGAAGTGGATCCCCTTGGGAACCTCATCTGTTGGCGGGGAGAGGGCGAGCCCGTCATGCTCGACGCCCACATGGACGAGGTGGGGTTCATGGTCCGTTGGATCGAAAAGGACGGGTTCCTCCGCCTCACCCCCTTGGGCAGCTGGGACGAGCGCATCCTCCTTGGGCAGCGGGTGGTGATCCGCACCCGCGCTGGGCAAAAGCGGCTGGGCGTGATCGGCACCGTTCCTCCCCACATCCTCTCCGAGGGCGAGCGGCAAAAGGTGGTGCCTTTGGAGGACCTCTTTGTGGACGTGGGCGCGCGGAGCCGGGAGGAAGCCCACCTTTTAGGATTCCACCTTGGGGACCCGGCCACCATTCATTACCCCTTCACCTCCATCCACCAAGGCTACGTGACGGGGAAGGCCTTTGACGACCGGGCCGGGTGCCTTGCGGCCATGGAGGCTCTGCGCCTCACCGCGGCGGAAAAACTTCCGTACAAGCTTTTTGTGAATTTCGCCGTGTGCGAAGAGGGAGGATTAAGAGGGGCACGTGCTGCGGCCTACCGGATCGCGCCGAAGCTCGCCCTGGCCCTGGAGGGAACGATCGGCGCGGACATCCCCGGCGTTCCCGAGGCCAAACAGCCCGTGCGGTTGGGGCAAGGCCCGGCCATCACCCTGGCCGACCGCTCCATCACCGTAAACCCGCGGCTGGTGCGGTTTTTGGAAAAGGTGGCCGAAGGGGAGGGAGTGCCCTACCAGTACAAGCTTCCCGCTTACGGCTCCACCGACGCTGGTCCCATCCATCTCGAGCGCGGGGGGACCATGGCCGGGGTCGTGTCCGTTCCCTGTCGGTACATCCACTCACCGGTCTCCACCCTCCTCCTTTCCGACCTGGAGGCCACCATCAAGCTCGTCGTGGGGTTCCTCCGGCAGGCCCACGAGCTCTTATGAGGCGGATGCACCTTTTCATCTCCGGCCGTGTGCAGGGCGTCTTCTTCCGGGCCCACGCCCGGGATCTGGCCCAAAGGCTGGGCCTTGTGGGCTTTGCCCGGAACCTCCCCGATGGCCGGGTGGAGGTGGTGGCCGAGGGCCCAGAGGAAAAACTCCAGGAACTCCTGCGCTTCTGCCACCACGGCCCACCCTTGGCCCACGTGACCGCGGTGGAAGTCCGTTGGGAGGAGCCCACCGGTGAGTTCCGCGGCTTTTCCGTGCGCTGACTTTGGCCTACAGGCCTACGAAGAGGACAGGTTGAGCGTTGGACGCCTCGTCGGAACCAAAGCCCCTAAAAATAGAGGAGGCCGAGGAAAAAACTGGGGAACGCGCGAGAAGTGGGCCCTCAGGGCCGCATGGTGCCCTTCGGGGAAAAAGGCATAGGGTCTCAGCTATTGTGTCTTGGCTTCATGGCCGCTTCCTCTCTGGATTTCCGCAAAGCCCAAAAGCTCGCGCTCTTTTCCGCGCATTTTTTGGAGAGCTGAGGACACGAACTTAGGTCCTGGGCCCAGGGCCTCCCGCCCCCGAGGAACGCGGAGGGCCTCCATAGGACCGGCCAGGAGATCGCGGGTGTAGCACGCGTTGGCTTTAGCGGGGTGCTCCCCAAGGAGAGCCCCCGTTCTTCCCTCATGCGCGTCGCGAAAAGTCTTTTGATCATGGCCTTGATCCGCTCTTCCGCTTCCTTTACGATCTTTTTGCGGGTTTTGTCCGCTATGGGGGCCTTCCTTTGCGGTCGTCGTTTTTCCCGGAAGGCTCCCCTGCGGACACCCTTCTTGGGGCACTACCGGGGGTGGCAATGGAGATCTATCTGGACACAGCGAAAGTGGAGGAGATCCGGGAGTTCGCGTGGCTCATCGATGGGGTTACCACCAACCCCACCCTGGTCGCCCAAGCGGGGCGGCCGTTCCGCGAGGTCCTGCACGAGATCTGCAACCTTGTGCGCGGTCCGGTCTCCGCAGAGGTGATCTCTCAAGATGCGAAGGGGATGGTGCGGGAAGCCGAGGAGCTCGCGAGGATCGCGGACAACATCGTGATCAAGATCCCCCTCACCGAGGAAGGATTGAAAGCGGTGAAGGAGCTCAAGGCCTTGGGGATAAAAACCAATGTGACCCTGGTTTTCTCCGCGCCCCAGGCCCTTTTGGCCGCGAAATGCGGGGCGGATTACGTTTCACCCTTTGTGGGCCGCATCGACGACCACGGCGGGGACGGGATGAGGGTTGTGGCGGAGATCCTTCAGATTTTCCGGAACTACGCGTTTCCCACGAAGGTGATCGTGGCCAGCGTCCGCCATCCCGGCCATGTGGTGGCCGCGGCCACCCTGGGCGCGCCCATCGCCACCGTTCCTTACGCTGTCCTGAAACGGCTTTCCATGCACCCCCTCACCGACCAGGGGATCGCCCGGTTCCGCGCGGACTGGGAAAAGGTGCCGCGCTAGCGCCAGCCGTGCAGGGGCAGGTTGGCATTGGGGGAAAGGGAAAGGGGATCGGAGAGGCCGAGCTCCGCGTAGCGGTGGTAGGCACAGGCGGCCACGGTGGCGGCGTTGTCCGTACAGAGCGCCGGGGGAGGGAAGACCACCTCCACCCCTCGGGTTGCCGCGCGTTCGGGGAAAACCTCGCGCAGGCGGCGGTTGGCGGCGACTCCGCCGGCCACGGCGATCCGGCGGAACTGGAAACGCCGCGCGGCCCGCAGGCCTTTCTCCACCAAAACCTCCACCACCGCCTCCAAAAAGGAGGCGCAGAGATCCGCGGGGGAAGCGTGGGGATGATCCCGCAGCCAATAGACCGCGGCGGTTTTGAGGCCGGCAAAGCTCATGTCTAGCCCGGCCTCCAGCATGGGCCGCGGGAAAGGCACAGCCGCCGGATCGCCCCGGCGCGCCAGCGCATCGATCCTCGGACCCGCCGGATAGGGAAGGCCCAAAAGCCGCCCGAACTTGTCCAGAGCCTCGCCGGCCGCGTCGTCCCGCGTTCCGCCCACCACCGCGTATTCCCCCCAGCGGGGCACGGCCACAAGGAGGGTGTGGCCGCCGGACACGATCAGGCCCAAAAACGGCGGGGAGAGGGGAGGGTCCATGAGCCGGAACGCGAAGAGGTGGGCAGCAAGATGGTTCACCCCCACCAGGGGAACGCCGCGCGCCAATGCCACGCCCGCCGCATACGTGGTGCCCACGAGAAGCGGACCGATCAGGCCAGGACCGTAGGTCACCCCCACGAGATCCACCCCTTCCCAACCCACGCCCGCGGCCTTCAGGGCCTCCTCAGCCAGGGCCGGCAGTTTCCGCAAATGATCGCGGCTGGCGGCCTCGGGCATCACGCCCCCGTAGCGAGCGTGCAGGTCCGTTTGGGAATAGACAAGACTGGCCAGGATTTCCCGGCCGTCCCGCAAAAGCGCCACCGCCGTCTCGTCACAAGACGTTTCAATCCCAAGAACCACCATGGATTGGCGTCACCCCTCGCGGATGTAATCGGGCTTGAGAACGCCGATGAAGGGGAGGTTTCGATAGAGTTCACCGTAGTCTAACCCGTAGCCGACCACGAAGACGTTCTCGGGAAGCACGAACCCCACGTAGTCCACGGGGACCTCCACCGCGCGGCGATGGGGCTTATCCAGAAGGGCGCACACCCGCAGGGACGCGGGCTCCCGCGCCCGGAGGCTGCGCAGGATGTGGCGCAGGGTATGGCCGGTGTCCACAATGTCCTCCACGATGAGCACGTCTCTGTGGCCGATGGCCCGGTCGAGGTCCTTGAGAACGCGCACTTCACCCGGGCTGGTGCCGTTGCGGTAGCTGGAGACGGCCATGAAGTCGTACTCCAGGGGGAGATCCATGGCGCGGATGAGGTCGGCCATGAAGGGCATGGCGCCCTTGAGGAGGCCCACCACAAGGAGGGGCCTTCCGTAGGGATCACGGCCTCCGCCGTTTCGGTAATCGGCGACGATCTGGACGGCAAGCTCCCGTACCCGCCTTTGGATCTCCTCCGCGGAAAAAAGCACTTTCTCAATATGCTCCTTCATCTAGACCTTCCCCGCGCTCGTGGGGAGAAAAAGGATACCCAAGAAGGTCAAGGGGGCGAGCCCGCGAGTTCTGCGGCCAACGCCAGAAGGAGCCTGCCCGCCACCCTTCTGCGGTACGCGGCGGAGGCGCGGAGGTCGGAGATGGGGTGGGTGGCCGCGGAAAGGAGGGGGACGAGGTCCTCCCAGGCCTGGGGGGAGATGGGCCGCCCGGCCAGGGCCTCCTCCACCGCGGCCGGCCGGAGCACTGTGGGCGCCACCGAACCCAGGGCCAGCCGCGCCCGCGCCACCTTACCCCCCTGCACCCACACCAGCGCCCCCAAGGAAGCCACCGCGATGATGAGGGCCCTCCTTCTTCCCACCTTGCGGAAAAAACTTTGGGGCTCGCCCTCCAGCCTGGGAAGGAAAACGGAGCGCACAAGCTCGCCCGGGCCCAGGGCGGTCCGACGTGGCCCCACGATGAACTCCCAAATGGGCAGCTCCCGCTCGCCCTGGGCGCTCACCAGCTGCACCCTGGCCTCCAGGAGGTAGAGGGCCACCAGGGCATCGCCCGCCGGGGAGGCGGTTACGATGTTCCCGCCCAAGGTCCCCATGGCCCGAATGGCCGGGGAACCAATGGTCCGGAGGACCTGGCGCAGGATGGGAAGGGAAGCCGTGGCCGGATGCGCAAGAAGCTCGGCGTGGGTGAGGGCCGCGCCCACCTCCAGGCCTCCCTCCCTCTCCCGCAGGGCCCGAAGCTCGGGAAGCTCCCCCACGTACACGAGAAGATCGGGGTTCTCCTGGCCCCGGCGGATGGCCACCAGGAGGTCCGTGCCGCCGGCTAGGGGCCTCCCCCCCTCCGCCAGGTAGCCCAACGCCTCTTCCAAGGTTTTGGGCTTCACCACCGGGACGGGGCGCACGGATCCCTCCCTTCCAGGTCCTCCGGTCGATCCAGGTCCCACACCACGCCCGGGCCGTCCCAAGGAAGGAGCACGCACTCCCGAAGAAGATCCCGGGCGCCCACATCGCCGCGGAGGCCAAGGAGCTGGGGGCGAAGCGGGGCGGGGAGAAACACGGGAAAGCCCCGTTGGCCTTGGTAGGCCGGAGCCACCGGGAGATCACCCGCCTGGGCCAGGACCGCCTGCGCTGCCTCCTTCGGCACAAACGGCATATCGCCGAGGAAAAGGAGCATCCCTCCGTCCACCGCCCGGGCCGCCCACCGCAGGGAGGAGGCCATCCCCTCCGGCCATCCCCTGTTGTAAAGGACCCGCCAGGGCTTCCCGTCCCTGAGGAAAACGGACTCTTCCTCGCCGAAGAACTCTGTAGCGAACAAGGCCCGTATGATCTCTTGGGCGTAGGCGCCGACGACGAGGAGCCGAGCCGCGAGGGGAAGCCCCTCCACCATGTCCAGGACCCAGGCGAGCATGGGCTTCCCGTCCAGGGGGAGGAGGAGCTTGGGCGTGGGGAGTCCCATGCGGCGGCCCGGGCCGGCCGCGAGGACCACCCCCGTCACCTCAGGCCTTGGGCCCCTCATGGCCAAGCTTCTCTGCCGCGCGGAGCACGGCCGCCACGATCTGGGCATAGCCTGTGCACCGGCACAGATTCCCACAAAGCCATTCCCGCACCTCCATCTCCCCGGGGTTGGGGTTCACAAGGAGAAGGCCGTAGGCGGCCATGAGAAACCCTGGCGTACAGAAGCCGCACTGCACCCCGGCCGTCTCCACAAAGGCCTCCTGAAGAGGATGCAGCTTCCCCCCTTGGCTTAGGCCCTCCACGGTGAGCACCTCCTTCCCCTCCACCTGGATGGCCAGGGTCAAGCAGGAGAGCCGGGGCTTTCCGTCCACAAGAACGGTGCAGGCCCCGCACTCGCCCTCGCCGCAGCCCTCCTTGGTCCCAATGAGACCGAGGTCCTCCCGCAGGAGATCCAAAAGCCGGCGCCCCGGCGGGACCTCCACCTCCACCGGCCGGCCGTTCAGACGGAACCTCAAGAGCATCGCACCGCCCTCCGCACCGCGCTCAAATCGGGAGGTATTGTGCGCGGCTCGGGAAGATCCTTCAGCACCGCCTGCGGGTCCTTGAGGCCGGACCCGGTCACGATGAGGACCACGCGATCCTCCGGGCGAATCCTCCCTTCCTTCCGGAGCCGCAGGAGCCCGGCGTAGGGCGCCGCCCCGGCGAGTTCGGCGAAGACCCCGGCCGCGCGAGCCAGGGCGGACGAGGCCGCGACAAGATCGGCATCGCTTACGGTGACAAAACCGCCCTCCGTTTCGGCCACGTAGTGCACGGCCGGGATCACGGCCGCCGGCTTCCCCACACAGATGGAGTCCGCGCGAGTTTGGGCCGGTGCTGCCGCGGGCAGGACGGGCTCCCCCCGCACGAAGCGGGCGAAGGCGCGGGCCAAGGCCGCCGCGCCCTCGGCCTGCACCCCAAAGATCCTGGGGACCCGCGCGATGAGCCCCGCCCATTTCAACTCCAAAAAACCTTTGGCCACCCCGGCGATGAAGGCCCCGTCGCCCGCCGCCACCACCACGGCCTCAGGAACGCCCCCCATTTCCTCCCAGATCTCGAAGGACACGGTTTTATTGCCCTCCACCACCATGGGGTTCAGGCCGTCGGAGCGGTTGTACCAGCCGAACTCCTGGGAGGCCACCAGGGCCAAGTGGAAGACCTGATCGTAGGGACCGTCCACGCGGAAGACGTGGGCGCCGAAGGCCAGGTGCTGGGCGATTTTGGGGGCGGGCGCGGTCCTCGGGACAAAGATGTAGCAAGGAAGGCGGGCGGCCGCGGCAAAACCCGCCAGGGAGGCAGCGGCATTCCCCGTGGAGGCGCAGGAGAGGGCCCTCCGGCCCAGTTTCCGCGCGGCCGCCACCACCACCGCCGTGCCCCGATCCTTGCAGGAGGCCGTGGGCTGAAGGGTTTCGTCCTTGAGCCAAAGGCCCCGCAGCCCCAGCTCCCCAGCCAGCCCGGGCACGGCGTAAAGGGGGGTGCGCCCGGCGCGCAGGGGCGGAGCGTGGGCCTCCTCCCCAGGAAGGAGGGCCTCGTAGCGCCAAAGGGTTGCCGACTCCTTGGGAAAAGGCCGGGAAAGCCGGGCGTACTCATAGCGCACCTCCAGGGCGCCGGCGGGGAACCCGCAGGCCGGACAAAAGTAGTCCAAGGACCAGGGCGCAAACTCCCGGCCGCAGGTGAGACACCGCAAGCTTTGGGGCTCAGCCACGCGCCACCTCCAAAAGTTGAGGGAGGAAGCGGCTCACGCCCTCCAGGATCAGCGCCGCCTCCACCGCCCACCGCAGGCTCCTTCTTTCGGAGAACGGCCGTTTCCCCACCATCTCCTCCACCAAGAGGTCGGGGCCCAGGCGGGCGCGGAGGTACTCGTCCTCAAAAAGGAAGCCCGTCTCATCGCGGACGAGGACCATCTCCGCGCCTTCCTCCCGGCGGCGGAGGACCTCCCCCTCAAGGAGGAAGGCGTTGCTTCGTTCCGCACCGAAGCTTTCGCGGCTGAGGTAGAGCCGGGGCTTTTCCGCGTAGGGCTTTCCCTCGTGGACGCAGAACGTGGCGCAGTTCCCGCAGGAGTTGCAAAGGTCATGGAGATGGAGGATCTGCCGCGTTTGCCCCACGGAAAGCTCCTCCTCGGCCACCACCCTCAGGACTCCATCCGCCCAGGCCACGACAGGGACCCGAAAGCGCCCGGTGCGCACAAAGTAGGGGAGGTTGGCGCGGTTAGGGCAGACCTCCACGCATTTATCGCAGATAGTCCGGCACTGGAGGCAGCGGGCGGCCTCCTTTCGCGCGCGCTCCGGCTCGAAGGGAAGCGCCACCGGCACGAAGGCCCGGCGCTTTCTGAGGGGCAAGACCTCCGGGCCGAAGGGCATGGCCTTTTGGCTTTTCCGCCGCACAAGGGAAGGGGCCTCCTCCCCGGGGGGCCCGGGGATTTCCGGAAAAGGAACCCCAAGTTTTCCGAGGATGGCCAGGGCCGCGCGGCGACCGTCGGCCACGGCCTCGATGACCGTGGCCGGGCCCCGGGCGGCGTCACCGCCCCCATAAACCCAAGGGAGGTTCGTCTCGCCTGTTTGCGGGTCCACCGCAAGCCTTCCGTCCCGGTGAAGGACAAGGCCGCTTCCGTCGAAGAACCGGACCTCCGGGCGCTGGCCCACGGCCACGATCACGGAATCCGCGGGGACCCGAAACTCCGTGCGCGGAAGAGGCAGGGGCCTGCGGCGGCCGTCGGGACCGGGCTCCCCCAGGATGTTCCGCACGCACAGGACTCCCACGACCTTTCCGGATTCCCGCAGGACACGCACGGGGCTTGCCAGCTCCAAAAGCTCGTTTCCCTCCAAAAGGAGTTCCTCCACCTCTTCGGGATGGGCCGGCATTTCCGCGCGGCTGCGGCGGTAGATCAGGGTGACCGGGGTGCCGGTGAGGCGCCAGGCGGCCCGGGCCGCATCCACGGCGGTGTTGCCCCCGCCCACCACCGCAGCCTTTTGGCCCAGCTTCACCCTCTCCCCCCTCCTAAGCCTCCGGAAGAACTCCCAAGCCCCAAGGACCCCGGGGCCCTCCTCGCCTGGGATCCCAAGCGTGGCCTCCTTGGGAAAGCCGGGGGCGAGGAAAAGCGCGTCGAACCCGAGGTCCAAAAGCTCCCGCGCGTTCCGCACGGGATGCCCCAGGCGAAACCGCACGCCAAGCCCCTCCAGGCGCCGCACGTCCGCGAGGACCGCATCCGTTGGGAGCCGGAAGCTTGGGGCCAACGCGATGGCCCCACCCGGCTCTTCCTCTGCCTCGTAAACCGTGACCGCCACGCCCGCCAACGCCAGGTAAAACGCACAGGAAAGGCCCGCGGGCCCGGCCCCCACCACCGCCGCCTTTTTGCCCGTGGGCGGCGCCGGGCGAAGCACGGCCTGACCGTGCTCCGCCGCAAACCTCTTCAGGGCCCGAATCCTCACGGGCTTATCGTAGTTCCAGCGGGTGCAACGTCGCTCGCAGAACGCAGGGCAAACGTATCCCGTCACGGCGGGAACGGGATTTTTCGCGAGGATCACCGCCAGTGAGGCGTGGGGGTCCCCGCGGGCGAGCGCCTCCAGATACTCCGGCACATCTTGAGCCACAGGGCAAGCGGCCACGCACGGGGCGGCGATGCAATCGAAGAACGAAAGCCCATCAGGAATTTTGGGGAGCTCCCCAAGGAAAAAGTTCTTCTTGTAGCGCGGGTCGCGGAGGCTTTCCGCCGCCGCCTTCCTCAGGTTTTCCGCGCGGTGGCGCGTGAACTCCTCAAGGCTTTGGGCGCCCGCTTTTTCCATGGCCGCCCGCAGGGAGGAAAGCCACTGGGAAAAGCGGGCATAGCCCCCGGGTTTCAGGAGATCCGTGCAAGCTGTGACCGGAAGGGCCCCGCAGGAGACGATGGTGGGGAGGTTCCAGGCGTCCGCACCCGCGGAGTAGGAGACGTGGATCTCCCCGTCAAGATCAGAAAACAGGCGCCAAAAGAGGTTCATGGTGATGGGATAGAGGGCCCTCCCAGACATGTAGATCTCCTCGCCCGGGAGGACCCGCCGGTGGTTGGCCATGGGCAAGGTGTTGGTGAGCTTCACCCCAAAGGTCAGGCCCAGGCTTTGGGCCTTCCGTTGGAGCCGGCGGAAAAGGGGCAGGGCCTCCTCGTACCGCAGGTCGTGGTCAAACACAGCATCAGGGATGTCCATTTCCCGAAAGCCAAGATGGTCGTGGAGAATGCGGAGAATCCGGTCCTTCCCAAGGAGGGTGGGGTTGACCTTGACGAAGGTGTGGAAGCCCCGCTCCAGGAGGAACTCGGCGATGGCCTCGATCTCCTGAGGGGGACAGCCGTGCATGGTGGAGAGGGTCACGCTTTGGGAGAGGCGCGCGGGGATCTCCAAATCGGCGTAAGCGGGGGCCGCGCGCCGGAGGACCTCCCGGATCTCCGCCAACACCGGGGACGCGTCGCGAAGGCCAAAAAGGAAGCCCTGGATGGCCGGGCTTGTGATCCCCGCGAGGTTGTAGCCCACGCTCATGTTGAACACCGTGCCCAACGGGAATTTTTCCCAGCCCATGGCCCGGCGCAGGAGGTGGATGAGCGCCCAGGCGTGGATGTACTCCCGCAGGGATTGGGAAAGGCGAAGCTCCTGGGACCACTCCACGTTGTAGCCCTCATCGGCGGCGTCGATGCAGGGCCGGGGGATGGCGAGGTCGTCCAGGATCTGGACGGTCTTAAGCTCGATGAAGCGTCCGCCGCAGAGCCACGCGGCCACGATGTTTTGGCTCATTTGGGTGTGGGGGCCGGCGGAGGGGCCGATGGGCGTGGCCAGGATCTCCCCAAAGATTTCCGCGCAAAACGGCTCCGGCCCGGGCTCATAGAAGAGCTCCCTGGGGATCCCGAAAACCGTTCCCTTCCCATGAAGCTCCAGCAACACCCAGCGCAGAAGCTTCTCAAACGGAAGCGGACGAAGCTCCGTGGGCATGCCCCAGCCTCCTAGACCCTCCGCCAGATCTCCCTTGCCTTTTCCCGCGCCTTGGCCAGGATCTCCCCTTCCTCCAGGCCCTGGACCTTCCCTTGGGCCAGCCGCACCTCCCCGCGGACGAGGACGTAGACGGCCTTGAGCCCCTCGGAGATGTTGGCGAAAAGGAGGTGGGAAAGGAGGTTATCCGCGCTGAGGGGCGTGGGGGGCGCGTAGTCCCAAAGGACAAGGTCCGCCGCGTATCCCACGGCCACCTTCCCAAAAGGAAGACCGAAGGCCTTCTCCGCCAGGGCATAGTTTTGGAGGAGAAGTTTTTTGGCCACGGGATCACCGAAGGCCGTGGGGTTCCCTTCGACGTGATGGGCCAAAAGGCGAGCGGAAAGGAGCTCCCCCAGGATATCGCAGCCGAAACCATCCGTCCCCAGGGCCACCGGGATCCCCCGGGCCACCATCCTCTCCACCTGGGCCGCGCCCACCGCGTTGTTCATGTTGGAACGCGGGTTATGGACGATCGTTGGCTTCCGCTCGGAAAGGGACTCGAGTTCCGCCTGCGAAAGTTGGATCCCATGAGCAAAAATTGAGTCAGCATTGATGAGGCCGAACTGGTCAAGCCTTTCCGCCGTGCGCATCCCGCACCTCTGCAAGGAATCCAACGGATCCTCTTTCCCCTCCGCGAGGTGACCGTGGTATCCAAGGCCCAGGGCCTCCGCAGCTGCGCGGCATTTCTCCAGGGTCTCATCGGAGAGGGTGAAGGCCGCGTGGAGACCGAAATGGGAGGAAAAGCGCCCGGGGACGCGCTCCTCTTTGGCAAACCGAAGGTTCTCCGCGATCCCTTGATCCCGCGCCCCAGGCCCGCCGCGATCGGTGACCTCGTAGCAGAGGTCCGCGCGCAGCCCAACCTGGGCGAGGGCCCGCTTGATCTGGGAAAGGGAGCCGGAAATGGCGGTGGGTGAGGCATGGTGGTCAAAAAGGGCGGTGACCCCGCGTTTGAGGAGGGCCAGTCCCCCCACCAAAGCGGAGAGATAAACGCCATCCAAATCCAAGGCCCGATCGAGCTTCCACCAAAGCTGCTCTAGGATCTGGCCAAAGCTTTTGGGCGAGAACGCCCGGAGGGCAATCCCCCGGGCCAAAGAGGAGTAGAGATGCGTGTGGGCGTTGACCAGACTGGGGGTGAGGAGGAGGCCCTGGGCCTCAAGGCGCAGGGCGCCGGGAACCGCGGGCGCGGGACCAGCCCCCACCTTGGCAATCCTTTCCCCTTCCACGATCACGTGGCCGGACTCCAGATAAGTCCCAAAAAAATCGGCGACGCGCGCCCCTTCGATCAAAACCAGGCCCACCTTCGCCTCCGACAAAGAAAAAGGGGGCCTGTTGAGCCAGGCCCCCTCCCCGCTTCCCGTTAGGGCTCGCCCGGCCAGGGCCCGACGATTCCCTCGGCCGCCCACTCCATGGTGATGAGGGCCTCGTAGCTCATCCACATGCCCGCGGGCACCACCAACCGACCCTTGCGGTCGTAAACCGGGCCCTGGAAGGGATCAAACGTGATGCCCGGATCGGCCATCTGGGAGAGGCGGATGAAGACAAGGTCATAAACGGAGATCCGGCCGAAAACGGGGTGGTTGATCACGTAGTTTTTGAGGGCTGTCTCCCACTTGGGGTTGATGATCATGCCGGGCTCGGCTCCCACCGTCACCGCGCCCTGAGGCAAGGTCCACCAGTAGTCCACATGGCGCAGGTTTTTCGTGGTGTAGAGGCCTTGGTAGACCTTCACCAAGAAGTCCTCGTAGATCTTCTCCCAATGCACAAGTTGTCCGGAGACCACGTGGTCGGGGGCGAACACGTACATGGGGGAGTAGTGGCTGAAGGAGGGCAGGCCCCGCTCTGCGGCCACCTGGACCACCGTGGGCGAGTCCTCGGTGAAGGCGAACACATCGCAGCCCTCGGCGATGAGGGCCTCCGTGGCCTCCTTGGCCGCGGCCGGGTTGTACCACTCGTAAATCCAGCGCACGTGCACCTCGGCCTTGGGGTTCACCTCCCGCGCGCCGATGGCGAAAGCGCTGATGTGCCTCTTCACTTCCGGAATGGGGAAGGCCGCCACGTACCCAATCTTCCCGGTCTTGGTGAGGGCCCCGGCCATGAGGCCGTTCAAATAGTACACCTGATAGAAGTCCGCCATGTAGGACATCATGTTGTCCCAGCGCTTGAACCCAGAGCAGTGGGCGAAGATCACATGGGGATAGCGTTGGGCCGCGGCCAAAGTTCCGTCCATGAACCCGAAGCTTGTGGTGAAGATCACGTTGCAGCCCTGGCGCACAAGGAGGTCGATATAGGTTTCCACCTCCCCTTCGGGCACGGATTCCACGTACACGGTCTCGAGCCAGTCGTACTTCTCGTCCACAATGCGGCGGCCCACATCATGGGCGTGGGTCCAGCCGTAGTCCCCAATGGGACCGACGTAGATGAAACCGGCCTTGATCTTTGGGGCAGCAAAACCCAAAAGCCCGCACGCAAAAAGCGCCATCAAAACCGCAAGAATCCGCTTCATCCTCCACCTCCCTCGTTTTCCTTTTCCGCAAAACCTACCCGTCGCACCCCTCACCCACTTCCATCCCATTCACCCCTCATCCTCTTTCTCCCGATCACCTCCTTTCAGCGTTCGCCGCGCACATAGGGTACACCCAAGGCAGCCGGGGCGCGCCGGCGCCACCGGGCGCGCCCAAAACCGCTGACCGCCAAAACGACGATGGCGAAGAGGTAGGGCATGAGCTTGAGGAGCTCGGGCGCCAAAAAAGCCTGGAGCCGATAGGAAAGGTGGTAGAGGGCCCCGAAGAAGAACGCCCCAAACACGGCCTGAAGCGGGTCCCAACTGGCAAAAATGGTGAGAGCGATGACGATCCAGCCCATCCCCGCCGTCATCCCCTCCGTCCAGGAGGGCCGATAGGCCACGGAGAGGTAACCTCCGCCAACCCCGGCCAAGAGCCCGCCGAACACAACGCAAAGATAACGGACAAGCCCCACGTTGATCCCCAGCGCATCCGCAGTGGCCGGGCTCTCCCCGACCGAACGGATGACCACCCCAAAGCGGGTGCGAAAAAGAAGAACCCAGAGAACCAAAGCCAGAACAATTCCGATATAGGTGAGGGCCGTCTGGTCCTGGAAGAACATGGGCCCAAGGACCGGGATCCGGGAAAGGCCGGGGACGGTGAGGGTGGGCATGGGGTTCCTCAGGGGTTTTCCCTCCCAACCCCGGCCCAGGAGGCCCGCCAACCCCAGGCCGAACAAGGAGAGGGCCAAACCGGACACGTACTGGTTAGCGCGGAGGGTGACGGTGATGAACGCGTGGAGAAGAGCGGCGAACCCCGCGACCAACGCGGCACAAAGGAGGCCGAGGCCCGGCCGGCCGGCGCTTTGGCTCACGGCAAAAGCGGTGAAGGCCCCGAGGATCATCATCCCCTCCACCCCAAGGTTCACCACCCCTGCCCGTTCGGCATAGATCTCCCCAAGCGTCCCCCAAAGGAGGGGGACCCCGAAGGCCAGGGCCCGGCTCACCGTGCTTATGAGCCAACCCGCCCAATCCATGCTTTCCCCTTGGGCCCCAGCCGCACCCGCCAGAACATGAGGAGGTCAAAACCGATGAGGAAAAAGAGGATAAGCCCATTGAAGACCCCGGTGATCTGGAAGGGCAGGCCCAGGGCGATTTTCATGGAGTCGCCAGCGGCGAAGATGAGACCGAAAAGGAGGGCCGTGAACACTGCCGCCAGGGGACTGCCCCGGGCAAGCCAGGCCACGATGATCGCCGTGTACCCATAACCCATGGAGATATGCGCGGGGCTGCGCAGGCGCCCGTGAATGCCGGCCACCTCGCCCACGCCCGCCAGACCCGCAAGCCCTCCGGACAGAACCATCACCAGCGAGAGGACCACGATGAAGCTGATCCCCGCGTAGCGGGCAGCCTCGGGGTTCTGACCGACCACCCGGACCTCGTAGCCCAGACGGGTGCGGGCCAACATCCACGACACAAGCCCGGCCAGGACCAACCCCACCACCAACGTGAGCCAATGAACGCGGGTGTGGGGAAGATAGGAGAGACGCGCGGAGAGCGGGAAAGCATCGGTGTAGGCGAACCCCCGCATGGTCGGTCCCTTCCAGGGCCCATGCACGAGCCACTCCACAATGTAAACCATGACGTAGTTCAGCATGAGGGTGGAGATGACATCGTTCACGCCAAGCTTCACCCGCAGGAGGGCGGGGATGAGCCCCCAGAGGGCTCCGGCGAGGAAACCGCCGAGGAACATGAGGGGAAGGCGGAGGTTTTCGGGGGCGGGGAGGAAGAGGGCCACGCCGGTGGCGGCCACGGCGCCCGCGAGGAGCTGGCCCTCCGCGCCGATGTTCCAAAACCGCGCCCGAAACGCCAAAGTCAACCCGACCCCGCACAAAACCAGAGGGATCGCGCGCCGGAGAACCTCAGAAAAACTCGGCCAGCTTCCAAAGATCCCCCGGCCAATCGCGGCGTAGGCCCGCCAGGGGCTGAGGCCGTAGGCCCAAAACACGATGGCCCCCACCAGCAAGGCCGCCACCACCGCGGCCAGGGAGACCCCGAACACCACCGGCCGAGACGGGGTGAGCCTGGGCTCCAGGAGAAATGGGCCGATGCGCCTCATCCTTTTATTCTCACGCCCCTCTCCCCAGCCATCATGAGGCCGATCTCTTCTGGGCAGGCTTCCTCGGCGGGGACGATCCCCATGATCTCCCCCCGGAACATCACGGCGATGCGATCGGAAAGGGCCATGATCTCCTCCAGGTCCTCGGACACGAGGAGCACGGCCGCCCCTTCCCCCCGTTGGCGGAGGAGGAGCTGGCGGATCTGCTCGGTCGCTCCCACGTCCAGGCCGTAGGTGGGGTGGGCGGCGATCACCACCGCCGGCTTTCCCGAAAGCTCCCGGGCCAGAATGAGCCTCTGGATGTTCCCCCCGGACAGGAGCTTCGCGGGGGCGCGGGGGCCTGGGGTCATGATCCCGTATCCCTCGATGGCCCGGAGGGCGAAGGCCCGGACGCTCCGGAGGTTAAGGAAAGAGAGCCGGCAGAACGGCGGCCGGTGATGCCGCTTGAGGATGAGGTTCTCCTCCACCGGGAGGGCCGGAACGGTGCCCAAGCGGATGCGCTCCTCCGGCACATGGGCGCAGCCCAGGTCCGAAAGGAAGCGGGGGGATCGGTTGGTCACGTCCTGCCCAAGGAGGAAGATCTTCCCCCTCTCCGCGCGCCGCAATCCCGTGAGGACCTCCACCAGCTCCCGTTGCCCATTTCCCGCGATCCCCGCGATCCCAAGGATCTCCCCCTGATAAAGGCAGAAGGACACGCCCTTCACCGCCCAAAGGCCGCGGTCGTTGCGGGCGTAAAGGCCCTCCACGCGCAGGGCCTCGGCCCCCCTCGGACACGCGGTTTTCGTGTGCTGGAACACCACCTCCCGGCCCACCATCATCCGCGCCAATTCCCCTTTCGTGGTCTCCCCAGGAAGGACCGTGCCCACCACCCTTCCCCGCCGCAGCACCGTGATCCGGTCCGCCACTTCCAAAACCTCATCGAGTTTGTGGGAGATGAAGATGATGCCGTGGCCCTTGGCTTTCATGTTCCGGAGGACCTTGAAGAGCTCGTGCGCCTCTTGGGGGGTGAGGACGCTTGTGGGCTCATCGAGGATGAGGAGCTGGGCGCCGCGGATGAGGGCCTTGAGGATCTCCACGCGCTGTTGCTCGCCGGCGGAAAGCTCCCAGACGCGGCGGTCCGGATCCACGGGAAGACCGTAGCGTTCGGAAAGGGCCCGGAGCCTTTGGGCCACAGCCCGCGCGGGCGCCCAAAAAGGCGTGCCCGGCAGGCCCAGGGCCACGTTCTCCGCCACGGTGTGGGGAAGGACAAGCTTGAAGTGCTGGTGCACCATGCCGATTCCTAGAGCAATGGCGTCGCGCGGGGAGCGGATCTCCACCTTTCTTCCCTGGACCCAGATCTCGCCGGCGTCGGGGCGGTAAAGGCCGTAAAGGATGTTCATGAGGGTGGTCTTGCCCGCCCCGTTTTCCCCAAGGAGGGCATGGATTTCCCCTGCCTGCACGGCGAAATCCACGCGCTCGTTGGCCACCACTCCGGGGAAAACCTTGGTGATCTGGCGCATGGAGACAAGAGGAAACACCTGCGGAGCCGGGCCCACCATGCAAAAGTATATGGCCTTGGGGGCGGTGCGCGCAACGCGGTCAAGTTATCTTCCAAGTACCCCTGGGCTATACTGCAGCCGAAGGGGGCGCGGTGCGACTGAGGGGAGTTCAGCGGTACCACTGGGCGCGCGACGTGGACGAAGCTCTCTCCCTCCTTTCCGCCTACCAGGGAAAGGGGGCGCTCCTGGCCGGTGGCGTGGATTTGGCCCGCTCGCCCAGAACAGATATCGAGGGGCTCATCGATCTCACCGGCCTTGGTCTCTCCTACGTGCGAGAGGAAGAAGAGGGTGGCCTCCGGGTGGGAGCCACCACCACCCTGGCTGCGCTTTTGGGGCGTCCGGAAACGGAAAGCTACGCGGGAGGGGTCCTGCGGGAGGCGCTACAAACCGTGGCCTGTCCGGCGATCCGCCACATGGCCACTTTGGGCGGCGCGGTGGTCTCCGCCCACCCCTGGGCGGACATCCCCACCCTCCTTGTGGCCCTGGACGCCCGCGGCCGCTGGCGAGGGGAAAGGGAGGGAAAGGCCGAGCTCTGGGACCTCTACCAAAAGGAGTTCCGCCGGATCTTCCAAGCGGCCGTGCTCTTGGAGATCGAGCTTCCCCCCTGGGAGGGGGTGGGCGCGTTCGAGAAGATCGGCCGCAACGCCGGGGACATCGCGCTTCTCAACGCCTGCGCGGGGCTCAGGATGTCCGAAGGGAGGATTGCGGAGGCCCGGGTGGCCGTGGGCGCCAGGCCCCAGCGGGGCGAGCGCCTCCGGTGGTTGGAGGAAGCCCTGGTGGGGGAGAAGCCCAACGAGAAGCTGTGGGAAAAGGTGAAGGAGGAGGTGCGGGCGCGGATCGAGGTGGGGGAGGACCGCCGGGCCTCCGCGGAATGGCGCCGAGAGGCGGCCGGAGTGCTGGTGGCCAGGGCGTTGGTGCGCGCCGCAGGAAAGGCAGGAGCATGAAGATCTACTTTGAGCTCAACGGGAGGCCCCAGTATGTGGAGGTCCAACCCGGGGAGTCCCTGCTTTCCCTCCTGCGACGGCTGGGGACGAAGTCGGTGCGGGAAGGCTGCGGAATGGGGGAATGCGGCTGTTGCGTGATCCTTTTGGAGGGAAAACCCGTGCGCTCCTGCATCCTTTTTGCCCCGAAGGTCCAGGGAAAAAAGGTCACCACCGTGGAGGGTCTGGGCAGCCTGGACAACCCTCACCCCCTCCAACGGGCCTTCGTGGAGGCCGGGGCGGTCCAGTGCGGCTTTTGCACCCCGGGGATGATCCTCACCGCTTACGCCCTCTTGGCGGAAAACCCTAGTCCCACCCCGCAGGAGGTGCGGGACTACTTGCTGGGGAACATCTGTCGCTGCACGGGATACAACAAGATCGTGGACGCCGTGCTCCTGGCCGCGGCCTGGAAAGGGGAGGGGCGATGGTGATCCAACTTGGTCGTCCGTGGGAAGTGGTGGGGCAAAACGTCCCCAAGGTGGACGGGATCCCCCTGGCCATGGGCCAGCCCAAGTTCACCCTGGACATGGAAATCCCAGGCGCCCTCATCGGGAAACTCCTTTATTCCCCGCACGCCCATGCGGAGATCATCTCCATCGACGCCTCCGAAGCGGAACGCGTTCCGGGCGTGGCCTGCATCCTCCACCACGGGAATGTCCCCCGGGTCCCCTACACCACCGCCGGCCAAGGTTGGCCCGAGCCCTCGCCCTACGACACCGTGCTTTTTGACCGGAAGGTGCGGTACGTGGGGGATCGAGTGGCCGCGGTGGCCGCGGAAACGGAGGAGGCCGCTTGGGAGGCCCTCCAGAAAATCCGGGTGGAGTACCGGGTCTTGCCCGCGGTCCTCACCCCCGAGGAGGCCCTCGCGCCGGGAGCCCCGGTGATCCACGACGAGCCCGATGCCCAAGGGATTTACGAGGCCGCCAGGAACATCGCCGCCGCCGTGGATGTGGTGGTGGGCGACCTGGACCAAGGATTCGCGGAGTCCGACGTGGTGGTGGAGACCACCTGCGAGGTCCCCTACGTCCAACACGCCGCCTTGGAGCCCCACTGTGTGGCCGCCTACTTCGATGAGGATGGCCGCCTCGTCCTCCGCTCCTCCACCCAGGTGCCCTTCCACGTCCGGCGGATCGTGGCGCGGGTCCTGGGGATCCCCCTCCACCGCATCCGCGTGGTGAAGCCCAGAATCGGTGGGGGATTTGGCTCCAAGCAGGAGGTGATCCTCGAGCCCATTGCCGCCGCGCTGGCCATCCGCACAGGAAGGCCGGTGGTGATGAACCTTACCCGCGAGGAAGTGTTCGTGTCCACGCGCACCCGGCATCCCTTCCGCGTGCGGGCAAAACTCGGGGCCAAGAAGGACGGGACCTTGCACGCCATCGAGATGGAAGCCATCTCCTGTGCGGGCGCCTACGGTCCCCACAGCGGAACCGTGCTCTACAACGTGGGTGCCAAAGCCCTCCCCCTGTACAACAAGGCCAAGCACCTCCGGTTTCATGGAAAGGCGGTGTACGCGAACCTCCCCGTGGCCGGCGCGTATCGCGGCTACGGTGCCACCCAAGGGTTCTTCGCCCTGGAAGTGGCCATGGACGAGCTCGCGGAAAAATGCGGGATGGATCCCCTTGCGCTTCGCCTGAAAAACCACATCCGCGCCGGGGAAACCTCCCCCCTTTTCGAGAAGCTCGGCGAGGGCCGGGAGGGAAAACCACAACTGATCCGGTCCTGCGCCCTAGCGGAGTGCCTGAGGATCGGAGCGGAGCGCTTTGGCTGGCACGAAAAAAGAAAAGGTCCGCGGTGGGAGGGCTCCTGGGCCTATGGGGTGGGGATGGCCTGCGCCATGCAGGGCTCGGGCATCACCGGGATCGACATGGCCACGGCCACGCTCATTATGAACGAAGACGGGTCTTTCCGCCTCCTCATTGGGGCCACGGATTTGGGCACAGGAGCGGACACGGTGCTCGCGCAGATCGCCGCCGAGGCCTTGGGCATCCCCTTGGAGAAGATCAGCGTGTACTCTTCGGATACGGACTTCACCCCCTTCGATAAAGGCGCTTATGCCTCCAGCACCACCTACGTCTCCGGGAACGCTGTGCTTTTGGCCGCGGAACGGGTGAAGGGGCAGATCCGCGAGGTCGCGGCCCAGATCCTTGGGGAGCCGGTGGAACACCTGGAGCTGGCCCGGGAGAAGGTGGTAAGCAGGCAGTCCGGACGCGCGATGAGCTTTGAGGAGATCGGGCACCGGGCGTTTTATGTGGCGGACCAGCGGCACATCATGGCCAGTGCCTCCTTCACCTGTCCGGAGTCGCCACCGCCCTTCGCGGCCTTCTTCTGCGAGGTCGGGGTGGACACGGAAACGGGGGCGGTGCGGGTGGAGAAGTTCGTGGCCGCGGCCGATTGCGGCCAACCCATCCATCCCAAGCTCGCCGAGGGCCAGCTGGAGGGCGCCGTGGCCCAAGGGATCGGCCACGCCCTCTTCGAAGAAATGCGCTTCTCCGCGCGGGGACGCTGTGTGAACCCGACCTTCTTCGATTACCGCGTGCCCACAAGCCTGGATGTCCCGGACCTCGAGGTGATCTTGGTCCCTTCAGAGGAGCCCACCGGCCCCTTTGGCGCCAAATCCATCGGGGAGGTGGGGATCAACGGTCCTCTCCCGGCCATTGCCAACGCCATCTATCATGCCGTCGGGGTGCGCCTGACCCGGGCGCCCTTCACGCCGGAGCGCGTCCTTCAGGCGTTGCGGAAGGGCCGGGCTAAGCGATAGCGGCGCGGGCGATTTGCCAAAACCGCTCCGGATCCAAGGAGGCGCCGCCCACGAGGGCCCCTTGGATCCCGGGTAACCTCAGGAAATCCCGAGCGTTCTCGGGGTGCACCGAGCCACCGTATTGGATGCGGACCAGGCTTCCCCGCTCACCGAACCGGGTCAAAAGCCAGCCCCGGATCCTTCGGGCCATGTCTTGCACCTCGTGGGGATGGGCGGGAACCCCTGTGCCAATGGCCCAAACAGGCTCGTACGCGATGACCAGGGAGCCGGCAAGCCCAGCGGAGAGAGCCGCAGAAAGCTGCTTTTCCACGACTTCCTGGGCTTTTCCCGCTTGCCGCTCCGGAAGCGTCTCGCCCACGCAGAGGATCGGGGTTAATCCGTAGGACCAGGCCCCTTGAACTTTGGCCGCCACCAGCTCGTCCGTTTCCCCGAAGATCCGACGGCGCTCGGAGTGGCCACAGAGCACGTACTTCACCCCAAGATCGGCCAGTTGATACATGGAGACCGCGCCGGTGAAGGCTCCTTCCTTGTCGGGATAGCCATCTTGGGCCCCCAGGGCCGCGGGGGAACCATGAAGGATCTGGGCCGCCAAGGATAACGCCGTAAACGGCGGAAAGACCGCGAGCTCCACGGGAGGCTCAGGCGGTATGAGGGTCAAAAGCCGGCGCAGGTAGTGTTCCGCCTCTTTTAGGGTCTTGTGCATCTTCCAATTGGCTGCCACCAGTGGTCTCATGCCCAACCCCCTTTGACAGGGAGGATCGTAGGCGTCTATCATGGGCAGGACAAGGAGGCCTGGGATGTTTTGGATCCTCGTCATTGTGGGGCTGGTCATCCTGTTTATGGCCAGCGCCATCAAGATCGTGCGGGAGTACGAGCGGGGCGTGATCTTCCGGCTGGGCCGGCTGGTGGGCGCCAAGGGGCCCGGCCTCTTCTTCATCATCCCCTTGGTGGACAGGATGGTGAAGGTGGACCTGCGCACCATCACTTTGGACGTCCCGCCCCAAGAGGTCATCACCAGGGACAACGTGCCGGTGCACGTGAACGCCGTGGTTTACTTTCGGGTGATGAACCCCACCGCCGCGGTGGTGGAGGTCCTGGACTTCATCGAGGCCACGCGGCAGATCTCCATGACCACCCTGCGCTCCATCGTGGGGAAATCCGAACTGGACGAGCTCCTCACCGAGCGGGAAAGGCTCAACCGCGAGCTCCAAAAGATCATCGACGAGCACACCGATCCTTGGGGGGTGAAGGTCATCACGGTGGAGATCAAGGACGTGAAGATCCCAGCGGAGATGCAGCGGGCCATTGCCCGGCAGGCCGAGGCCGAACGCGAGCGCCGCAGCAAGGTGATCCACGCCGAGGGGGAGCTCCAGGCCGCGGAGAAACTGCGGGAGGCCGCGGCCATCATGCACCAGTCCCCCGGCGCCCTCCAGCTCCGCTACCTCCAAACCCTGACGGAGATCTCCGCGGAGAAAACGAACACCATCGTCTTCCCCATCCCTCTTGAGCTGTTGGACGCGCTGGCCCGGCGCGACGAGCGGTGAGGCTCTGCGTTTTGGGGAGCGGTTCGGCGGGAAACGCCCTCCTTGTGGAGGCCGAGGGGGGAGGTCTTCTTGTGGACGGCGGGCTTTCTTGGCGGGACCTGAAAGCCCGGGCCGCGCGCGCTGGCCTCTCCCTGCGGAACCTGCGCTACGTCTACATCACCCACGAACACGCCGACCACGTGCGGGAGTTGGACTCCCTCCTGCGGCGCGGGGTCCAGGTGATCGCCAGCTCCGGAACGCTGAGGGCTTTGGGGGTGCCGGGGCTGCCGGCGGAGCCAGGGCTAGAGGTCCTGGGGCTCACCCTCTGGCCCATTCCCCTTCCCCACGACGCGTGGGAGCCCACGGGGTTGCGCCTCCAGTGGGATGGGACCAAGGTCGGCATCGTCACCGACCTGGGCCGCGTGACCCCCTCCGTCCTGGAGAGCCTCCGCGGGTGTGAGATCCTCGTGTTTGAGACCAACCATGATCTTGGGATGCTTCTTGCTGGACCCTATCCTTGGCCGCTTAAGATGCGGATCCTTGGGCCATTGGGGCACCTGGCCAACGAGGAGGCCGCCCAGGCCCTGCGCGGCCTGCGGGATTGGGTCAAGACCGTGTTCCTGGCCCACCTTTCCCAGCAGAACAACACCCCAACCTTGGCCCTGGAGACGGTGGCCAGGGCCATGGACGGCTGGAACGGGCACCTCCTCCTGACCTACCCGGATCGCCCAACCCCTGTGATCTCCGGCGGATAGATCGCGCCCATGGCCGCCAGGGCTCGCACGATCCTCCCCACCGAGGGGACCGCCGTGGTTCCGCTCCAGAACTCCTCGGTTTTGCTGGTCTGATAGATCACCACGATCGTGTACTGCGGCGAGTCCCAGGGGAAAAACGCGGCCATGGCGGTGGTGATGTGGTTGGGAACGTAGCCCACCCCGGGCAGGGCGACCTGGCCGGTTCCGGATTTCCCGCCCACTTTGTACCCGGGGACCTGCGCCGGCGAACCGGTCCCCCGGTGCACAGCATAGCTCAGGAATTCCCGAATTTTTCGGGACGAAGAGGGCTGGGCCACCCTCCCCCGGACCTCCGGGTTTCCCGGAAGAAGCCGGGGCCGGAGGAGGTAACCATCGTGGCTTAGGGCGGCGTAGGCGGCGGCGAGCTGGAGGGCGGTGACCCCCACGCTCTGGCCGAAGGAGGCCACGGCCAGATCCACCTCCGTCCACTTCTCCGGGGGACGGAGAAGCCCGGCCACCTCCCCGGGAAGCTCGATCCCCGTGCGCTCCCCAAAGCCCATGCGCCGCAGGTACTCGTAAAGGTTGGCCACGCCCACCCTCTGCGCCACCTGCACGAACACCGTGTTCACCGATTGGGCCAGAGCCTCGCGCAGGTCCATGGGGGGATAACTCTGGTTGCGCGCGTTTTTGATGGGGACCCGGGCCACCACCCTGGGGGAAAAAGCCTCGAACTTTTCGGTCTCCGTGACCAGACCAAGATCCCAGGCCGCCAAAGCCACCAGGCCCTTGAACGTGGAGCCCGGCTCGAACACATCGGTCACCGCCCATGGTTTCAGCAGGGCCACATCGGGGTTGGCGCGGTCGTAACGGGGCGATTGCGCCAACGCCAGGACCTCCCCGGTCCTGGGATCCAGGACGATCGCACAGCCCCGGTCCGCTGGGGTCCTCTGGAGGGTCTCGTCCAATTCGGATTCACAGACCCACTGGATCCGATAATCCAGGGTTAAGTGGAGGTCCTGCCCAGGTGCCCCGGGCTCCTCTTCCCAAAGGTCGTAGGGAGTGCCATCGGCCGCCCGGAGGATCCGGATCACCCGGGGCCGACCGCGCAGCCTCTCATCGAACACCAGCTCCAGACCGGAAAGGCCATCGCCATCCACGCCCACCACGCCCAACACCTCGATGGCCAGCGAGCCATGGGGATAGGCGCGCTTCCAGGTCGGGAAAAAGAGAAGCCCGCGGATCCTTTGGGCCTGGGCAAGGGCCCGAAATCTTCGAGCCACATCGAGGTCGACGTTGCGCGCAAGCCACGTGAAGTACCCGGTTTTGTAGACCTTTCGTTGGGCCTCCTCACGGCCAAGGCCAAGCTCCTGCACCAAAAGCGTCACCAAAAGCTCGGGGTTGGTGAGGCGGTAGTTATCCACGGCGATGGAATAGGCGGGGACGTCGTAGGCAAGGGGAACGCCGTGGCGGTCGTAGATCGTCCCCCGCCGGGCGGGGAGGAGGATGCGGTCCTCTTGAATGGCCTGGGCCATGGCCGCCCATTCCCGGTGCTCGAGGATCTGGAGCTGAAAGAGGCGGGCCAGCACCGCCAGGCCGCCGCAGGCCAGGAAAAGAAAGGCAAAAAGCCCGCGCCTAATCGCCGTTCTCATCCGCGATCACAAGAAACCGGACGCGGCTTAGGTCCAACGGTCCCATCCCCAAAGCCTTGGCCCGCTCGCTCAGGACCTCCGGGGAATAGGCCTCACGGAGCTTGTGCTCAAGAAAACTCCTCTCCCAACGGAGTTCCTCCACCGCCAACGCCAAGGCCGCGCGCTCCGCCCTAAGTCGCCCAAGAATTGCCCCCTGCCAGAGGTAAAGGAACACCAGCCCGGCCAAAAGGAAACCCAAAAGGAGAAGGGCAAGAAGCGCGAGTTTGTCTGAACCTCTTGGGAGCATCCGTCGCGCCTAAGCCTAAGAGTTCCGGGACTCCCCGCGAGGACAAGGGGGCTTAAGGGAGAGGAACCTCGGGCGCCTGGGCGGCGCGGAGGCGGGCGGAGCGCGCCCGCGGGTTGCGGGCCACCTCCGCCGCGGTGGGCCGCACCGGTTTTTTCCCAAGGAGCCGGACCCTCCCGGCCCGCGCCTCTTGGCGTAGGAAGAGCTTGACGATCCGATCCTCAAGGGACTGAAAGGCGATCACGCAGAGGACACCGCCTGGGGCGAGGACCTCCGCCGCTTGGGGCAGGGCCTCTTGCAATGCGGAAAGTTCGTCGTTCACCGCGATGCGCAGGGCCTGAAAGGTGCGGGTGGCCGGATGAAGGCGATGGCGGCCAGGCGGATAGCAGCCGGCCACCAGGCGCGCCAATTCCCCGGTGGTCTTGAGCGGCCGGCTCCTCACGATCGCCCGGGCGATCCTCCCCGCATACCTTTCCTCCCCGTATTCCCGGAGGATCCGCCCCAGCTCCCGCTCCGAAAGCCGGTTCACAAGATCAGCAGCGGTGGTGGGGGCATCGGGATCCATCCGCATATCCAGGGGACCGTCCTCCCGAAAAGAAAACCCCCGCGGAGATTGGGCAAGTTGCCAGGAGGAAAGCCCAAGATCGAAGAGAACCCCGTCCACCCGCGCTAGCCCAAGATCCCCCAGGATCTGGCGGAGGCGGCGGAAATTGCCGCGGATGGGACGGAAGCGGTCCCCAAAAGCCCGCAGGCGTTCCTGGGCGATGGCCAAGCTTTGGGGATCCTGGTCGATGCCCACCACGGTGGCACCGCGCTGAAGGAGGGCTTCGGCATGGCCGCCGGTGCCCACCGTGGCGTCCACGATCACCTTCCCCGGCGCCGGGGCCAGGAAGGCCAGGACCTCCCCAAGGAGGACCGGCTCATGAAGGACCCCAAAACCGCGGCCCGGCTCCATCTAAAGCCGGAAGAGACGAGGGCCGGGAAGACCAAGGGCGGAGAGCTTCACGGCGGTGGGGACTCCTTGCTGGTCCCAGCCCCGCAACGCGTAGTATTGTGAAAGCCAGCGCCGAAAGTCATCGGGCGTGAAGCGGCGACCCGCGAAAAGTCCAGCCACGTGGGGCTCCACAAAGAACCTCTCGGGAAGAGCGTCTTCCTTGCGGCCGCGCGCGACGTTGATCAGGCGGTGCAAGTTCTCGCTGCGCTCCCCACAAAGCATGAGGCTTTCCGGCGTAACCTCCATGCCGGTGAGGGCCAAAAAGAGGGGGGCTAAACGATCGAACCCAAAGGGAAGGAAGTCGCAGACGATCAAGGAGTTCCTCGCCGCCACTTCGTCTTGCCCCTCCTTTACGAATTGGGGCACGGCCTCCACGGTGAGGGCCCCCTGCATCTCGGCGGTGGCGGACCAAAAGCGCGTGTGGGAGGCGAAATCCGCCGTAGCCAAGGAAAGCCCCATGGAGGCGCAACCCTTGGGGTTCACCCCGGAAAGCTCCATCCCCGCCACCTGGATCGCGAAGTATTGGGCCTCTGGCCCGAGCGTTTCGGCGGCGATCCTTGTGCCTTCCGCCAGAAGGTCGCCCAGACCTGCGCGGTGGGCGATCCATCGAATGAGGGTGAGAACGCCATCGGCGTCCCCAAACGCAAAGGAAATGGGGAGAAGGCCGCGCTCGGCCGCCTCCAAGGCAAAGGAGAGGACGACCCCGGTAGAAATTGTGTCCAAACCCAAATCGTCGCAGAGAAGGTTGGCGTAAGCCACCGCTTTGGCGCTCCCGATCCCGAGGTTCGCCCCCAAAAACGCCGCGGTTTCGTACTCCGGACCCTCCAGCTCAAAGCCATCCCAGCGGGCGAGCTTCCCGCAGCGGATGGGGCAATTGAAGCAGCCATGTGGCTCCCAAGAAAGCTCGCGCCTCATGGCCTCGGCGGTGATGCCCTCAAACGCGGGGAAACGACCCTCCCGGAAATTCCTGGTCGGGAGGAACCCGGCCTCTTGGGCCAGGCGGATCCACATGGTGGTCCCCAGTTCCTCCCGTCTTTTCCGCATGGGGTGGGCCAAGAGGTCCTGGACGAGCTTTCGGTTGAGGTTGTAAAAGCGGGGCGCGTCGGCGATGGGGACCCTCTCTTTTCCGGGAGGGACCACGACGGCCTTGAGGTTTTTCGCGCCCATGACGGCGCCGGCCCCACCCCGACCGAACTGGCGCCAAAGATTCGTGCCGATGCAGGCGAAACGCACCCGGTTTTCTCCGGCAGGACCGATGCTCGCCACCTCCGCCCCAGGGTGCTTCTCTTTCAAGGCCTTTTCCGTGGCCAAGATGCCTTGCCCCCAAAGCCCCTCCGCGTCGTGAAAGATCGCCCCATCGGGACGAAGCTCGAGGTACACAGGCCGTGGGCTTCGGCCAAGGACGATGAAGCCATCGAGCCCAAGCCTCTTCACAGCCGGGCCGAAAAAGCCGCCCGCGTGGGAGTCCACCGCGGAGTTCGTGAGGGGCGAAAAGAAAACCACGCAGGAGCGGGCCGAGGTGGGGATCGGGCTTGCGGTAATAGGCCCGGTCATAAAAACCAAGGGGCTTTCCGGGGAAAACGGGCTGGGATCAAGACCAAGATCGTAGAGGATCTTGAGGCCGGCGCCCTTTCCGCCCAGGAAAAGGTCCCAAAGCTCCTCCGGTGGCTCCCAGACCTGGGCGGACTGGGCCGTGAGGTCCACCACCAAAAGCCTGTGGAAGTAGCCCTTGTAGGTCATCGCCGGGCCCGCTGGATGGCGAGGAGATCAGCAAGAACGGCGTGGCCGGTGACCTCCGGTCCCGCTCCCGGCCCGACTATCATCACTGCGCCTAAAGGGTCGAGCTCCAGGGTGATGGCGTTGAGAACCCCGGAGACCTGGGAAAGGGGATCGCCAAGGGGCACCTTCTCCGGCATAACCTTGGCCCGCACGCCCTCATCCTCCCGCACGGCCTCCGCCACGAGTTTCCACCGGTAGCCCTCCCGAGGAGCCGAGCGCACCACCTCCTCCGCCATTCCCACGATGCCCACGCAAGGCACGGCCGCGGGCCGCAGATCCCCGCCGAGAACCATGTTGGCCAAGATCACGATTTTGGCCATGGCATCAAGGCCCATGACGTCGGCGGCGGGGTCGGCCTCCGCATACCCAAGCCTTTGGGCCTCGGCCAGCGCCTCCCCGTAGGTCTTCCCCGCCTCCATTTGGGTGAGGATGAAGTTGGTGGTGCCGTTGAGGATCCCCCGGATCGCCCGGATCGGGGCAGCCAGGCCGAACTCCACAAGGGAGAAGAGGGGGGTCCCGGCCATGACCGTCCCCTCAAATCGGAACTGCACCTCCTTCGCCCTGGCCAGGGCCAAAAGCTCCCGGCCGAAGAGGGCCACGGGGCCCTTGTTCGTGGTCACCACGTGTTTTCCCAAAGAGAGGGCCGTCCGGATGTGACTGGCCCCGGGCTCCCCCGTCTTGAGGTCGGTGGGGGTCAGTTCCAAGACCACATCCGCCCCGGATTCGCGGATCACCGCAAAGGCATCCAGGCCCTTCCCCCTTTCCCCGAGTTCCCCAAGATCCCGGTTTTCCCGCCAAGCCGCGGCGAGGGCCACCAAATCCAGGCCCGAAGGAGCAAGAACGGTCCCGCGCCGAAGATCGTGGACGGCCACGATGGTGGGAGAAAAGCCGAAACGCTCCTTGAGCCACAGGCCATGCCGAAGGAGCACCTGCACAAAACCATAGCCCACGTTTCCATAACCAATAAGACAAAGTCTCATCGCAAGAAAGTATACCGTGGTAGGGGCGCGTGCTTTTTCCAAAGAGGCATAGCCCAGGGCCCGCGGATGTGCGCGCCCTGGGAAACCGAGGAGCTTCCCCTTGCGCTAGCCTCCCTCGGCTACGCTGGACTCCACGACTTGGACATCGTTTTGGAGGCCGAAGGAGGGGGGAGCCCGGCCGCGCCCCGGAGTCCACCCACCGGTGGGCCAAAAAATCTTAGGATATCATCGCCTCATACAGAAAACGTTTTTCAGGTTCGCAGCGATCCCCCAAGCTCATCCACGGCTGTGCACGACCGCTGATCCTGGGTACGATGTAACTTAGGCCAGGCCATGGTGGAAAAAGTCGGGCGGGGGAGGCCCCTGCCGGGGGGCTCCCCCAGGCCCCGAGGACTCCGATGGCCCAAGGGCAAGCGAAGAAAAGTTGTGGAGACCGGGGGTTGGAGTCCTTAGAGATGAGGAAAGCGGAACCTGAAAGGCGTTGCGGTGTAAGTTTTACGGGACCGAGAAAGGAGGGGATATGCGCTTTGTGCTCTTGACCGCGATGGCTTTGGGCGTGGTATGGGCGGGATTCTCTGGGCCCAGGATACTGGTGGAGCCCGAGGTTTATGAGTTCGGGACGGTGGCGGATGGGACGGTGGTGGAATTCTATGTCACCCTCACCAACGCGGGAAATCAGCGGCTTAGCATATTCCGGGTGGACTACAGATGTGTCTGCACGAGTTATGAGCTTGCCCAACGGGAGATCGCTCCCGGCGAGTCCGTCAGGATGAAGATCCGTTTCAACACCAAAGGCTATGCCCAGTATGCCCAGCCCGTTTCTCAAACGGTCACCCTGCACACCAACGACCTAGCGCGGCCGCGGGTGACGATCACCGTGCGGGGCGTGGTGCGCACCCTCTCCCCCCACGAGGCGCCGGCCAGCGCCCTGGCCGAGACCTTTTGGCTCCTCGTGGACCTCCGCAGTCCCAAACAGTACGCGCAGGGCCACCTTCTTGGGGCCTTGAACGCCCCCCTTCCGGAGCTGGAGAAATGGGCAGAGAAACTCCCCAAGGATCGGATGATCTACCTCTACGACGAAACCGGGGAAAAAGCCGCCCAGGCCGTGGTTTTGCTGGAGCGGAAGGGCTTTCGTGCGGCTGGGGCCATCCGGGGCGGCCTCGTGGGCTGGTGGCAGGAGCTCGGTGACCTTTTCTTTGTGTGGGCCGAAGGCGCTGGGCCCACGCCTCCCGCGGGGACGGCCTATCCCGGGACAGGCTTCACGGTAGCCCCGTCCCGCGTGGCCCGCAGTTACTTCGCGCTTGTGGACGTGCGTGGCCCGGCGGAGTTCAAAGCCGGCCATATCGCCGGTGCCCTCCATGTGCCGCTTTTCACCATGAACGAGCTTGCCGCCTGGGCCAAAACCCTGCCGCCGGTGCGCCCCGGTTACACCCTCCACCTCTGGATCGTCGATGAGGACGGAACACGGGCTTGTTCCATCGCCGCTTATCTTCGGGAGCGCGGTTATCCCGAAGCTAAGTGTCTCTTTGGTGGGATGCGGGCGTGGCAAGCGCAGTACGGGACATACCTCATTTGGTCAGAACCCTAAATGACGGTTTCTCCTTCGGAAGGGGGAGCAAATGGGCCGAGTTTTTATGGGGAGCTTTTTACTTTCCTTGGCGCTGAGCACTGTGGCCCTCGGGGCGCCGGTGGAGGTGCATCTCTTCTGGTCGGCCACTTGCCCGGACTGCTACGCGCTTAAGGCGTTCTTGGCGGAACTCGCTCAGGAGTATCCCGAGCTCAAAATCGTGGACCACGAGGTCGCCTTTAACCCCGAAAATTGGCGGATCATGGTGACCTTGGCCCGCGCTTACGGCCTCACGGAGGAAAAAGTGCCCACGGTGTTTGTGGGCAACCTCGCCATCAGCGGAGTGGGCCGGGCGGTGGAGTTCCAGATCAGCAAGGAGGTGGAGCGCTGTCTGGCCCAGGGCTGCCCCTCGCCCATGGCCCGGCTTCCCGCCCGGAGGGCCTGGGTGCTTAGCCCCTTGGAGATCGTCCTCATCTTAGGAGTGGCCTTCTTGGTGCTGTGGTTGGTGATGCGATGAAGAAGCGGATTTTCTTTGGGTGCGCCCACAACGCGGCGTCGGTCTTTTGTCTCTTCTTCCCCGCCCCCAGCGCGGACGGCCGGAGGAACCCTGGAGGGAGCACGACGCCCTGCGGGCTTGGAGCGAAGGGACGTTTCCCCGGGGGAAAGACCATGTCTAGGGCTCTTTTGGTTTTCCTCGTTCTATGCGTGGGATTCTGGGGGACTTCCGCAGAAGTCCTCTTTTTCTACGACGAGGGCTGCCCGTACTGCAAGGAGGTTTGGAACTTTCTCCTTGATCTTCAAAGACAAGGGCTGGCCTTCGATCTCCGCACCTACGAGATCCATAAACCCGAAAACTGGCAGCTCCTCTTCCGTCTTCTTTCCGTGTACGGAGCCGACGTGGGGCCGGTCCCCATGATCTTCGTGGGCGATGTGGCCGTGGTGTACAACACGTTTTACGGTCTAGGGCCCAAGCCCCTGAGGTATGAAGGGCTAGCCAAGGAGTTGATCCTCGAGGATTTGATCCGCAAGGCCGTGGAGGAGAACGCGCCCTCCCCCCTTGCCCGGTTGCCGGCCGCCGCCACCACCGCCGTCCTCTTTTTGCCGCCGGAGGAGACCGCCCTGACCCTTGCCTATCAATTTCTCGCCGCCGAGCTGGTGACAGATTTTCCGGCCTTGGGCTTGAAGATCGTGGATCCGACCACGCCGGAGGGCCGAGAACGCTTGGAAAAACTTGGGCGGCTCTACGGGGCCCCCGGCGAACCCCCCGCCCTCTTCGTGGGCGATCTAGCCCTGGTGGGGACAAAACTCTACCTGCCCAGAAAAGAGCCCATTCCTTACCCAGGTGAGGACGGGGAGAAGGCCCTGAGGGAAGGGGTGGCCAAGGCCATCGCTGAGGGAGCTCCTGATCCTTTGGACCGCCTGGCCCTGCGGGAAAAACTCACCCTGGCAGCGGTGGTGGCCGGGGCCGCCCTGGACTCCATCAATCCCTGCGACCTCGCGGTTTTGGTCCTCCTTTTGGGGACCCTCCTCGTGGTGGGAAAACGCACGAAGGTGATCTGGGCAGGACTGGCTTTCGCCGCCGGGGTTTTTGTGACCTATTACCTCACCGGCTTTGTGCTCTACTCCGTCCTCGGGATCACCGCGGGAACGAGGTCCTTCCGCACCCCCTTCATCTACGCCATCTCCTCCCTGGCCATCCTCGTGGGGCTCTGGGAGATGAAGGACCTCCTTTGGTACGGGAAGTGGTTTTCCATCGAGGTTCCGGAGCGCTGGAAGCCCTCGGTGACGCGGATCACCGCCAAGGCCATTTCCGTGCCGGGCGCGTTTGTGGTAGGCCTCATTGATGCCCTCTTTCTTGCGCCCTGCACCTCCGGGCCGTACCTTGTGATCCTCACTCTCCTCTCCCAGACCACCACCCGCGCGCAGGGGGCCCTCTGGCTCCTTCTTTACAACTTCATCTTCATCCTTCCCATGGTGGCCGTGGCTCTCCTGGTGCACTTGGGGGTGACCACCACCGCCCGGGCCGAGCGCTGGCGTCAGGCCAAATTGGGGTGGCTCCACTTCATGACCGGGCTGGTCATGGTAGCCCTGGGCGTGGGGATGATGGTGGGCACCACCTTGGGCTACCTCTAGCTTTTAGCCCCGGAGAACTGAAGCTGCCAAAGGGCCCAAAAGAGGCCCTTTTTCGCAAGAAGCTCCTCCGCTGTCCCTTCCTCCACGAGTTTCCCTTCATGGATCACCAACACCCGGTCGGCATGGCGAATGGTGGAGAGGCGATGGGCGATGGCGATGGTGGTCCTCCCGGCCATAACTTTCTCCAGGGCCTGTTGGACCAGGGCCTCGGTGTGGGAATCCACGTGGGCGGTGGCCTCATCCAGGATCACCAGGCGCGGCTCCGCTGCGGCCGCCCGGGCCAGGGCGAGCAGCTGCCGCTCGCCCACGGAGATCCGCATCCCGCGCTCCTTCACCTCCGTTTCGTACCCCTCGGGAAGCCGGAGGATGTACTCCTCCACCCCCACAAGCCGCGCCGCCTGCTCCGCCTCAGCCCGCATAAGCCCACCGTTCCACAGGCGGATGTTGTCCCAAACACTCCCGGAAAAGAGGAAAACGTCTTGGGGGACGAGGGCCACTTGGCGCCGGTACGCGGAAAGGTCGAGCTCCGCGAGCGGCACGCCGTCGATGAGGATCTGGCCTTTCTGCGGCCGGTAAAACCCCAAAAGGAGACTGATGATGGTCGTCTTTCCCGCGCCGGTGGGGCCCACGATGGCGATCTTCTCCCCGGGTCTGGCCCGGAAGGAGACGCCTTGGAGAACCCAGTCCTCGTCGTGGTAGGCAAACCACACGTCGCGGAACTCGATCTCGCCCCGAAGATCCGGGATGGGCTTGTTCCCGGTGGGCTCGGGAGGAAGGTCCAAAAACATGAAGATCCGCTCAGCCGCGGCCATCGCTGCCTGAAGGACGTTGTACTCCTCGGAGAGCCGCACCAGGGGTTGAAAGAGCATGCGGAGGTAGCTCAAAAAGGCAATGAGCCCGCCCAACGTGAAAACACCGGTCAGAACCCCACGGCCGCCGTACCAGATGAGGAAGGCCATGGTCCCGTTCTGCATCACCGCCACCGCCGGCTGAAAGAGCCCAAAGGCCATGATCGTCCGCATCTGGGCCCGCAAGAAATCGCGGTTGATCCTCTGAAAGCGTTGGAAGCTTCGGAGCTCCTGGCGGAAAAGCTGGATCACGGAGATACCCGAGAGGCTCTCGGCCAAATAGGCGTTGAGCTGGGCCAAAACCTTCCGTGCTGTCCGATACGCATCCCGAGCGTGCTTGCGGAAAACGAAGGCCAAAAAGGCAATCACCGGGGCGAAGGCCAAAAGCCATAAGGCCAGCCTGGCGTTCAGGCGGAACATGATGGCCAAAACCCCAAGCATCATGAAGAGGTCCTGGAGGAGGTGCACGAGGGCACGGGTGTACATCTCATTGATGGCGGCCACATCGTTGGTGGCCCGCGTCACCAGCCTCCCCACCGGTTCCCGGTCCAAAACGCTCATGGGAAGACGAAGAAGGTGGCCGAAAATCTCGCGGCGCATATCGAACATGATCCGTTGCCCGGCATTCTGCAGGATGTAGATCTGTCCGTAGGTGAGGCCGAAGCGCAGGAGCAAAAGGCCAAGAAAGATCAAAGCCAAGAGCCCAAGGGTTCGGTACTGCCACCCTCGCAGGCGCTGGACCGCATCTTCCGGGAGCTGCCCCAGCTTTTCCTCGGGGATGGCCGGCCCAAGGGGCGTGGAGACGAACGCCTGCGGATACCTTCGCGCGACCTCAGCCTCCTCGCTTCCCTCCGGAACCAAAAGCCAGCGGCTCCCTAAGGCACCGCTCCGCTCCAGCTCCTCACGGAGCGCAAAAGACAGATCCGCCTCGCGCACCAGGAACCAGCCCTCACCGATGCGGAGCGCCCCAGGAGCAGGAGGTTCCTGCGCCCGCACCTCCACCCATTCTGGAACCAGCACATCGTCCACGGCCGTTTTGGTGAGGTAAGGGAGGGCGAGCTCCGCCAGGCTGATCCCGCCGCTCAGGACCAGGGCCAAAAGGAAAAGCTTCCAATAGGGCCGCACGTAGCGCAGGAGGCGGCGGATGAGCCGAAGGTCAAAGGCCTTCCCTAACTGTTCTTCCTCCCAGTGGGCGAACGAATGGGGTCCGATCATCGGGCAAGCACCGCCTGAAGCTCGCAGAGGCGCGCATAAAGCCCGCCCCATCTAAGAAGCCGGTTATGATCGCCTTCCTCCACAATACGACCATGGGAAAGCACGATGATCCAATCACAATCCCGCACGGCGGAGATCCGGTGGGCCACCACGATGGCCGTCTTTTTCCGCAGAACACCCCGGAGATGGCCCAGGATCTCCTCCTCCACCCGCGCGTCGACCGAGGAGAGGGCGTCGTCGAGGATGAGGATGGGGGGGTCGAGGAGGAGCGCGCGGGCGATGCCGATCCTTTGGCGTTGGCCTCCCGAGAGGGTGAGGCCCCGCTCGCCCACCATGGTGTCAAGCCCATCCGGAAAGCCTCGGATCTCCGCGGCGATCCCGGCGAGTTCCGCCGCCCGCCAGATCTCCTCCTCCCTGGCCTCCGGTCTCCCAAAGGCGATGTTTTCCCGGAGGGTGGTGGAGAAAAGGAACACATCCTGCGGGACCATGCCCACCAACCCGCGCAGCTCCGAGAGGGAAAGCTCACGCACATCCACCCCGCCCAAAAACAGCGTCCCCGGAGGCGGGTCGTAGATTCTGGGGATGAGGCGCACGAGCGTGGATTTCCCCGACCCCGTGAGGCCCACCACCCCCAAGGTCATGCCCTCTTCCACGGAGAGGTTGATCTCCCTCAAGGTGGGATGGGGCGCACCGGGATAGAAAAACGTGAGGTTCCGAAACTCCATCGTCACGGACGGCGGAAGCGGTTTAGGCTGGGCCGGGCTTTGGATCGCCGGCTCCGTAGCCAGGATTTTTTGGATACGGGCCATGGAAGCGGCGCCCCGTTGGAGCACGTTCACTACGCTACCCAACGCCATCATGGGCCAGACCATCATTCCCAGGTAGCTTGTGAAGGCCACGAGGTCGCCCAACGCTAATGCCCCAGCGAGAACTCCCCGGCCGCCGAACCAAAGGATCAGCCCCGTGCCCAACCCGGCGAGGAAGCCCACGGTGGGCTCGAAAATTCCCTGGACGCGCACCAGGGCCATGTGGGCCCGGACGTTGGCCAAATTGGTCTCGCGGAAGGCCCCTTCTATCCCCTCCTCGCGGGCAAAGGCCCGGATCACGCGCACCCCAGAAAGCCCTTCCCGCACACGCTCCGTAAGCTGGGAAAACGCTTCCTGAACCCGCTGGAACCGGCGGTGCACCAATCTCCCAAAGCGCAGCACGGCCAAGGCCAGGAACGGAAGGGGGAGGAAAGCGTAGAGGGTGAGCCTGGGGGAGATCCCCACCATGGCCGCAAGGGAAAAGGACATGATGAAGAGGGCGTCGGAGGCCATGAGGACTCCTTGACCGCAGGCGAAACGCACGGCCTCCAGGTCGTTTGTGGCGTGGGCCATGAGCTCGCCCGTGGGGTGCTGAACGTAATAGCTTTGGGGAAGGCGGAGGAGGTGGGCATAGAGCCTGTTCCGCAGGTCCTGCTCGATGAGCCGGGAGGTGCCAAAGATGAAGTAGCGCCAAGCGAAGCGGAAGAGGAAAACCCAAATGGCGATGGCCACGAGGTAGAGGGCGTAGCGGGGGAGGGAGGCACTGCGGCCGGCCACGAGGTCGTTCACGGCATCCCGCACGATGATGGGGGCAAGGAGTTGGAGCCCATCCACGATAAAGAGGGCGCTGATCCCCAGGAGAAGACGCCAGCGCCGGGCCCAAAGTTCCCTAACAATTTCCCGCATGGGAATACAGATAGATTATAGCTAACTTTTGCCGCAAAACCCGAAAAGGGGCACCGTCACCGCACCAGCGCCTGCACTGCCGACCCCAAAGATCCGAAGGCCGCGGTTACGGCGGTGGTTGACAGCCTGGCACCCGCGTTTTGTCGCCCCTTTGTGTCCGGTCTTCTTCGGTCTCCCAGCCCTGGACTTCAAAAATCATTTTGATATCACGGCCATCGCCACACCGCCCATCCATCCGGGTCTTAAGTCGAGGCGAAAGCGGGCAGACGCGTCCACGTACTTCGGCTTGAATAACTCCTCGTAGCTGAGCCGCCGCGACCTTCCTCTCCCCCTCAAAAGCCGCTTCAGCCTCGGCTAGAAGCTTCGCGGCGAGCCGAAAGGTCCCCCGCCGCTTGCTTGTTCCTCCTTGGCTCCCATGGTATCCAAAGGGGAGAGGGGTATCCTTGGAAAGCGGTGTGGGAAATTGACGGACGCCAAAAATCTGGGAGCGGGACGATCGTGAGGACGGCGGTAGCTCTTTCCGCTCTCCTGGGAAAGCCCGTGCGCATCCATAACATCCGGGCCCGGCGCGATAACCCTGGCCTTCGGCCCCAACACCTCAAAGCGGTGGAGGCCGCGGCCGCCCTGTCCCAGGCGGAGCTGGAGGGGGCCCGGGTAGGAAGCCGGGAGCTCTCCTTTTCGCCAAGGAAAAAGCCCGCGGGCGGCGAGTTCTTTTGGGACATTGGCACCGCCGGCTCCACTACCATGCTCGCCCTCACCGTCCTTCCCATCGCAGCTTTCGTCGAAGGGCCCTGCACTTTTCGCGTCCGGGGCGGCCTTTTCCAGGACTTCGCGCCCTCCGCCTTCCACACTCAAGAAGTCCTCCTTCCGGCCCTGCGGGACATGGGCATCGAGGCAGAGCTCCGGATCCTCCGGCCAGGCTACGTCCCACAGGGAGGCGGAGAGATCGAGCTTCGGGTGAAACCCGTTTCCGGCCCGTTGCGGCCGCTTGTTCGCCCAAAACTCCATAACCCTCTGCGGTTTTGGGGGATTTCCCTGGATTCCCACCTGCGGGAACGGCAGGTGGCGGAACGCATGGCCCGCCGTTGTCATGAGGAACTCTCCCGCCGTGGCCTCACCGCAGAGTTTCAGATCCTCCACGACGGGACGGCCGTGCAACCCGGGGCAGCCCTTGCCCTTTTCGCTGAAGACCAAAGGGGGGCGCGACTGGGGGCGGATCAAGCCGGGGCGCCCGGCCGCCCCGCGGAGAAAATCGGGGAGTTCGTGGCCCAAACCCTCCTTGAGGATCTTGCCTCCGGCGCCACGGTGGACCGCCACCTCGCGGACCAGCTCATCCTTTACGCCGCCCTCGCCGCGGGGGAAAGCCTCTACCTCATCCCCTCCGTCACCGACCATGTGGAGGCCAATCTTTGGCTGGCGGAGACCCTTCTCGGTGCCAAGGGGGGGCTCGAAGGGAACACCTTGCGGATCCGCGGGATTGGGTATGTCCGAGACTAAGGTGCGGGTGCGCGGAATCTACGCGACGGCCCTGACCCTGCTTTTGGCCCAACGTTTCACCGTCGTGGAGCCGAGCGAGGTGATCCAAACAAGACTTGGCTTTCCGTTCGCGCCTGGCCCAGCAGATGTGCACATCTGGGACCGTCCGGACCGGCATGGTGTCGTGATCGAAGGGATACGGAGCGCGGTGGAGGCGGTGTTCCAATACCTTCGGGAGAGCATCCCTTGCGCGCTTTTTGTGGCCACTCAGGCTCGGGCAAAGGTCAACTCCCCCTTGGCCGCGGCCGCCTCGCTTCTTGCCCGGGTGGAGGCGGAGTTTCCCCGCCCGGCCAAGGAGCTCCTGGATGCGATCCGGGCCAAGGTCGTGCCTACCCTCCCCAACCACCACCTCCTGAAAACCATCGATCCCCTCCGCGTGGACGAGGTGGAGACGAAGGCCAATCCCGAGGCGCTTCCTGAGCTTTCCCGCCGCCTTTGGGCGGAGCTTGTGGGCCCATTCTACGCCCCGGGAAAAACCGTGATCCTTTGGCACCTCAAGGCAGGGGAGGCCCCGATCAGCCAGGCCGGGGAAGTGCGGGAATACCACGAGGAAAAGCTGGTCCTGCGCCGGACGTTTCGGCCCGGGGGGCTCTACGATGGGTTGGGCCTCCCAAAGGAAGAGGGCGACTATGGACTTTTCGAGATCCCCACGAACGAGTGGTGGGGGATCCGCCGGTATTTCCGGGCCGATGGGAGCTTGCTCGGCGAGCTCTACAACATCCATACCCCACCCGAGCTTCTTCCGGATGGGGTGCGCTATTGGGACTTGGAACTGGACGTGGTCGCTGTGGGAGGGGACATCCGCGTTGTGGACGTGGCGGTCCTGGAAAAGAAGGTCTCCGCAGGGGTGATCCCGGAGGCGTTGGCGAAAAAAGCTTGGGAGACAGCGGAGATCCTTGTGGAGAAACTGAAGGCCAAGGGATGAGGGCCGTCGCGGCGGGGAACGGCGGTGGCTGCTGGGGGAGTCCTAGGGTAAAGTGTTTTGGAGGTGCAAGATGTCGGGTACATTTACGATCTGGGGATCACCAAGTCCGGCGCTGGAGCCTTTGCTTTTGGGCCTGAGGGCTGCCCTGAGGGAGAAGGGCTACATCTACGATCCTGAGGATCCCGCGCCAAAGCTTGTGCTGAACGTGACCACCATGGAGGACCCGCGGCCTTACCGGCGCAAGGCCCAGGCCACCTTCGTTCTCACCGTGGTGGAGGCCAAGGAAATGCCGGCGAATCCCGTTCAGGCCATGTACCTGTACCTCGTGCGAACCCTGGCCAATATGCTCCTCGTGTACATCCCCGGTAAGGAGGCCCATTTCCTGACCCTGGATTTGGGCCACTATGCTGAACCGGAAGGGGAACGATTTTTTCAGCGCCTCCTGGAAAGGATCCACCCCATGGCTTCGGCCACCCTTGTGATCAAGAACCGGTTTGAGCCCGATCTAGCGCCGGAGCTTTGGGAGGGCGATGAGCTCACGCGGGAGCTTTTTGAGGCTGGACGGATCTTGGATTCCTGGGATCTCCTTCCCGCGCCCTTTCCCATCGACAAAATCCTCCCCCCGGAGGACTTCCGCCACGTGCAACGGCTTTATGGAATCGGTGGCCTTTCCTATGGGAACCTCTCCGTGCGTAAGGATGCGCGTCGCTTTTGGATGTCCGCCTCCGGCGTGGACAAAGCCAACCTTCGCGTGATCGGCCGCGATATTCTTCTGGTGAAAGACTACGACCCGACGGAGAACTGTATCGTCCTCTCAGTCCCCCCGCATGTGGAGCCGCGGCGGGTTTCCGTGGACGCGATTGAGCATTGGATGATCTATCGGGAACACCCCGAGGTGGGAGCCATCATCCACGTGCACGCCTGGATGGACGGCGTTCCCGCCACCCAGGCCCATTATCCCTGCGGGAGTTATGAGCTCGCCAAGTCCGTGGCGGAGCTGGTCCGGCAAGCGCCGGATCCCGCAAGAGCCGTGGTGGGCCTCAAAAACCACGGCCTCACCATCACCGGCCGCTCCCTCCGGGACATCCTTTCCCGCATCGAAGGGAAAGTTATTCGCCAAGTGCCCATGACATGAAGGCCCTCGTCTACACGGCTTCCATCCCGCGGTATCTTTTGGCGCGCTCTTTGGGCAAGCGCACCCCCCTTGGCCTTCTGCCCCTCCGGCTCACGGAGATCCCCGAACCCCAGCCTCCGGCGGAGTGGGAGAAAGGGAGGGTGCTGCTTTCCGGGATCTGCGGGTCGGATCTCGCTCTCCTTTTGGGGAAAAGTTCGCCTCGCCTGGCCCCGTTTTTCTCGTTCCCCGCGGTGCTGGGCCACGAGATCGTGGCGGAGGTGGGGGGAGTGCGCGCCGCGATCAACCCCATTCTGGCCTGCCGCGACCGGGGGTTACCCCTCTGCCCCGCCTGCGCCCAAGGAGAGGAAGCCCTTTGCCGAAACGTGGCGGAGGGGAACCTCGCCCCAGGGATGCTCGGGTATCACCGGGATCTGCCCGGCGGATGGGCGGAACGCGTCGTCGTCCCCCCGGCGCACGTTCACCCCCTCCCCCAAGGGGTGCCCACCGAGCGCGGTGTTCTTTCCGAACCCCTGGCCGTGGTCCTGCGGGGGCTTCGCCAGGTTTCCCTAAGCCCAAACGAACCGGTGCTCATCATCGGGGCCGGGACGCTCGGGCTTGTGAGCGTGGCGGCCCTCCGCCTCCTGGGGCATAGGGGCGAAGTGCACCTCGTGGCACGACATGGTGTGCAAGCCCACATGGCGCAAGAGCTCGACGTCACCAGGGTCCACAGTTCGGCCCAAGAGGCTGCGCGGGAAAAGGGAGCGCGGGTTTACACGGCACCCATCGGGCCTCCGGCCTGGCGGGGAGGTTTTCCTCTGGTCATCGACGCGGCCGGAACTGAATCGAGCCTGGACCAGAGTTTATGGGCTGTAGGAGAAGGGGGAACGGTGCTCCTTTTGGGCGCCCCAGGCGCGGTGAAGCTCGATCTTTCGCCCCTGTGGTTCCGCGGGATCGGAATCGTCGGCACCTACGCCTATAGCGACGCGGATTTCCGCCAAGCCGTGGATCTGTTACGCGAAGCCAAGCTTGAGAACATGGTCACCCACTCTTTTCCTCTCCACGATTACCGCACGGCCCTGCGCACGGTCCTTTCCCGTCGGGGCCTCAAAGTGGCCTTCCGTCCCTAGAGGGGCAGCAGAAACACCAGGGCATAGAGCACGCCGGTGAGCAGGGGGATGACGCCCAGAGCCTGTTGGTAGATGCGCACGGCCAGCTTTTTCTTCTCCTCTTTTTCAGCCCAGCGCAGAATGGCGACCCCGCTGAGGAGGATGAGGACCAAAACTATGTAAGTCGCGATCATCACGCGATCGGCGAGGGTAAGATACCCCACGGGCGGGATGGAGGAGGTCAAGTTCACATGGAACATCACGGCGCCCAAAAGCGTGGAGATGTTGAGGGAAAGCCGCGTCGTCACCTTATCCGGCGCAAGAAGCAGGGAAAGGAACGCCACCAACAGCATACAAGCGATGGGGAGAAACGACTTGATCACGGCGTTGAGGGTCACCCGCTGGATGCGCAGGCCAAAGATGAAGCGGGAATACACTTCTCCGTAAACCTCGTAATTGTGGGTGACCACCCTGGCTTCCCATCCCACCAGGCGCCACCCGACCACGATCACGCCGGGATCCACCCCGCAGGTTTTCTCGTCGACCACGTAGACGAGCTCCTCCACGGTGCGCCGTTTGTCCTCAAGCTCCACCGTGAGCAGGTGTTCGTCAAACGGATAACGCCGGAGGTCGAGGTTCTGAGAGAGGTTGGCTTGAATGCGGTAGAATTTTTCTGTTGGTGTATCGATCAATTTATCCACCGTGGCCGCACGACCGTTCATGAACTCGAACTCGCCCATCTCCACCGGTTGGTTCGCGCGGAGGGAGAGGTAGAAATCCATGGTGTAGGCCCCGGTGGCGAGCTCGAACCTGCCCAAATTGAGCACATACACGCTAACATAGACCTGCACTGGTTTCGCGAGGCCAGGCCGAACAAAAAACAAACCTAAAGAGAGGAGAACCGGGCAGAACCGCATAGCACTGGGGATTGTAACCAAACCCGGCCGCGTCTAGACGATGCGGATGGACAAGGTTCCAATCCCCTCGATCTCCACAGCGACTTCGTCCCCGGGGTTGAGCTCGCCCACCCCTTCCGGGGTTCCGGTGAGAAGCACGTCGCCCGGCTCCAGGGTCATGAAGCGACTAACGTAGGAAAGGAGAAAGGGAATGGAGAAGATCATGGCCGAGGTGCGGCTATTCTGACGGATTTGCCCGTTCACCACCGTGCGCAACCGCAGGTCAAAAGGATCCAGTTCCGTCGCCATCCACGGACCTAATGGGCAGAAACCATCCGCGGATTTGGCTCGAATCCATTGAAGATCGGTCTTTTGTAGGTCGCGGGCGGTGAGATCCAGGGCGCAAGTATAGCCCAGCACATAGGAAAGAGCCTTCTCTTCTGGAACTCGGCGCATTCTTCGCCCTATGACCACAGCCAGTTCCCCCTCGTAATGGAGGCTTTTGGTAAAGGGCGGATAGGGGAGGGATGAGCCAGGTGCGGCAAGGGCGTTGGGCGCCTTGAGGAAGAGGCCGGGTTCGGCCGGAACCTCCTCCCCCATTTCTTGCGCGTGTTTGCGGTAGTTGCGGCCAACACACACGATCTTCGTAGGCCTTGCGGGGGGAAGAAGCTTCGCGTCCGCAAGCGGTATGCGCTTGCGGAGGCGAGGCCCTCCCGGACCGCGGGTGACCCGGATCGTTTCCCCCTCGAGAATACCCCAACTTCCTCGGCCAAAGCGCACGATCTTCATGAGCGCTCCTTCAGCGGACGATGCGCAGCCCTGCTCCCGCCAGAGTCCTCTCACATTCCTCTTTGGTGGCCCACACGAGATCACCGGGGTTGGTCTGCTTGAGGGCAGAAAGCGCTACCCCATACTTGAGGCCCGTTTCCACGTCCTTGGTGAGGTATCCGTAGAGAAAACCGCCGGCAAAGGAGTCACCGGCGCCCACGCGGTCCACGATCTCCAGGTCAAAAACGGGGGCGCGGACCACCTCGCCCTTCGTATAGGCCAAGGCCGTCCAAGTGTTACGCCAAACCGACGGGGTCTCGCGAATGGTGAGGGCTACCACTTGGAGGTGGGGGAAGGTCTGGTTGAGCCGTTCCGCCACCTTTTCAAAGGTGGGTTCCTTGACCCCAAAGACGCGCTCCGCATCCTCTTCGGTGGTGATGAGGATCCCCGCCTGCGCCACAAGCTCCGCCATCACCCGCCGGGCTTCCTCCGGGCTCCATAACCTCGCGCGGTAGTTGAGATCGATCGATACGAGGACTCCATATTCTTTGGCTTTTCGCACCGCTTCTTTTGTAGCTTCGGCGGCGGAGGGCGAAAGGGCAGGGGTGATGCCCGTGGTGTGGAAAGCTCGGGTCTCTGGAAGAATCGAATCCCATCGAACCTCGCCCGGTTTGATTTGGGCCATAGCTGAATGGGCACGGTCATACAGGACGGAGCTCGCTCGCGGGCTTGCTCCGAACTCCACGAAGTAAAGGCCCACCCGATCTTCTCTGGTCCAGACGATGTGGGAGACGTCAACCCCCTGCTCCCTGGCTTTGTTCGCGATCATACGTCCAAGGGGGTTATCGGTGAGCCGTGTCACGTAAGCACAGCGCAAGCCCAATCTCTGCGCGGAGACAGCCACGTTCAGCTCGGCGCCGCCTACATTGACGTCCAAAGAACTCGTCTGCTCGAGCCTTTGGAAATTCGGAGGGGAAAGCCTGATCATCGTTTCGCCGAACGTCACGAGGTCGTATTTCATTGGCCCTCCTTGACCCCCATGCCCGCGAGGCTGGCGCGGGCCTTGCCCACGGCCTCCAAAAGCAAGCGGGCGCGTTCCGCGAGCACCCTGTACTTTCCTTCAGCTATGGCCTTTTTGTCGACAAGCCAGGAACCCGCGCAAACGGCGACCGCACCCGCCTTAATGAAGTCCGGCGCAGTGTCCGCGGTGATGCCGCCAGTCGGAACGAGGGGGATTTGCGGGAGAGGCCCCCGCAGTTCTTGGAGGTACTTGGGGCCAAGCACCGAGGCCGGGAAGACCTTCACCATGGCAGCACCCGCCTCCCAAGCGGTGAGGATCTCCGTGGGAGTCATAGCTCCAATTATCGCGGGGATGCCATAGCGGTGGGCCACCTCCAACACGTCGAGTTTCACCGTGGGGGTAACCAAAAACTGGGCGCCCGCCAAAATCGCCTCCCGGGCCGTGATCCCGTCCAACACGGTGCCGGCACCCGTCACCACTTTCGGCAGGCGGTCGGCCGCGTTCTCGATCGCCCTGAGCGCGCCGGGGGTGTTCATGGTGATCTCGACACAGGTGAGTCCACCTTCATGAAGTGCGCTTGCGATAGCAACGAGGTCCTCTCCGGTTTGGACGCGAATTATCCCTATTGCTCCCGTTCTTTTGATCTCCTCCAAGACGAGAAGATGGTGCAACTTGTCCTCCTTCCCGCTGAATTCTAACCCCGAGGTTTCTTTTAGGCAACGAGTTTTTCATTTAGACAAAGTCCCGCGGGGCGCGCACATCCCGCCAAATCCTGGGGAAGACCAGCGCGTCCAAGGGGGACCTGGTGCAGAAGGCGCTCCACCCACGCGGGGTCAGAGAAAAGACGCGCGCCCCCATTCCGCAGCCAAAACGCGGGTCAGGCCGACCACCCCGGCCTTCGAGGCCGCGTATGGTGCAAGGGTCGGGATGCCGATCCCTGAAAGAAGCGAGGCCACGTTGATAATGCTGCCCTGTCGTTGTCGTATCATCACCTCGCCGGCCGCCTGGCACATAAAGAAGGTTCCTTTAAGGTTAACCCCGAGGATCCAATCCCATTCCTCTTCTTTGACCTCAAGGGATGGGATCCGCCTGTTCACACCCGCGGCGTTCACCAGCACGTCCAAACGGGAAAACTCCTGGACCACCGCGCGAACAACGCGACGAGCCTTGTTTGGAACGGCAACATCGCCGATGACAGCCAGCCCGGATCGCCCAACCGCCTCGATTTCCTTCACAACCTCGCTTACCCCCTCGCCGCTTCTTCCCGCGACCGCCACCTGGGCCCCTGCACTCGCCAAGGCCATGGCTTGCCCAAGCCCACCACTTCCCCCCGTAACAAGGGCTACTTTCCCCGCCCAAGAGAAGCTCGCCAACGCACCTCCTTTGTATGTGCCAAATGCCTGATCTTATGATATAAATGGCATGGGAGTGCCATGACCCAGGAAGCGCGTTGGACCGTGGTGGTGACGGACTACAACTATCCCGATTTGGTCATCGAGGAGAAAGAGCTGGCTGATTGGGGAGCCCGCGTGATCCCGGCTCAGTGCCGGACGCCTGAAGAGGTGTTGGCGGTGGCCGGGGAAGCCGACGCCCTTATCTCTCAATATGCCCCCATAACGCGGAAGGTCCTCGCGGGTTTGCGCCGCTGTAAAGCCGTGGGGCGTTATGGGATTGGTGTGGATAACATTGATGTCCAGGCCGCTACGGATAACGGCATCGCTGTGATCAATGTGCCGTCCTATTGTGAAGAAGAAGTATCGGACCACGTCATGGCCTTTTTGCTAGCCTGGGTCCGACGCATTGTGCATTACACCGAGCAGGTAAGGCAAGGGGGCTGGGACTGGAAAACCGGACGCCCTATTCCCCGGTTGCAGGGCCGAACCCTAGGTCTTTGGGGATTCGGAAAAATCGCACGTCTAGTGGCCCGTAAGGCTAAGGTTTTTGGGCTCAAGGTCATGGCCTACGATCCCTACGTGCCGGACGAGATTTTTGCCGCGGAGGAAGTAGAAAAAGTAGATCTGGACCAACTATTAGAAGCAAGCGACTTCGTTTCCGTCCACATTCCGCTCACGGAAGAAACACGGCACCTAATCAATGATGAAGCCCTAGCGAAAATGAAACCCACAGCTTGTTTGATCAACACAGCCCGGGGCGGTGTGGTGGATCAAAAAGCTCTGTTACAAGCCCTGCAAGGAGGCAAAATAGCCGGCGCGTGTTTAGATGTGGCAGACCAAGAACCGCCCAATCCGAACGATCCGTTACTCCGGATGCCTCACGTTTTATGGTCCCCTCACGTGGCTTGGTATTCCGAGGGATCACTGGTTGAGCTTCGCACCCGGATCGCTCGCGATATCGGACGGGCTTTGAATGGGCTGCTCCCATTCGGGCTTGTCAATCGGTCTTTAGCCTCGCGCTTTCATATGGGGTAGCTGAACGCGGAAAAGCCCCCATCGCCGGAAATGACGGCTCCAAGAGCTGGAGTGCGGTCTACCCCACCCTTTCGTGCTCTTCCTGCCCCTGGTGCCTGATCGGATCAGCGCCGACCGGGCTTTCAGGGGTAGTCACGTTCTTCTGACCCACCATACTTTTTGTCTAACAAAAACCGGGGACCCAGGAGAGAATGAGGGACCATGGGCGACTTGAGCCCCCGGCTGGGAAGATAACTCTAAGCGGATGCCAGAGGGCCGAAAAGGCCCCCAGGACACAGCCCACCACAGGAGGGCCCGGGTTTTGGTAGAGGCAACACCAGGGGAAGAAGGGCTGGCAGAACTTCAGAACCGCGCGCGTCGTCTCCGTCGCCTAACGGACACCCGGAAAATAGGTCAACGATAGCCCATCTTAGAGGAAATCTCCCGCGCGCCGTGAACTACAGCTTGAACAAAGCGATCTAAGGAATCGTGGGTGAGGCGAGCCTTGGCAAGGGAGACAGATATGGCAGCCACTGTTTTTCCCCGGTAATTACGCACAGGCGCCGCTACACAAACATTTCCCTCATGAAATTCCTCCCAGTCAATCGCATAACCCTGTTGTCTTACACGCGCGAGTTCGCGCTGCAGTAGCTCCGGATTCGTGATGGTGCTGGGGGTGAGCGCGGGCAAGGAACCCTTAGCCAAAACCGTCGCCAATGCCTCCGGATCATGGGCTAAAAGCACTTTCCCCAGCGCCGTGCAATGGGGGGGCACCCGTCGGCCAATCACCGAGGGGATGACCACGCTGGGCGCAGCCTCCTCGCGGTCCAGGTACAAGACCTCGCCTTCGTAGAGAACAGCAAGATGGGCGTTCACCTCCAATTCGCGGGCAAGTTTTTTCAGAACAGGTTTGCTTTTTTCGCGAACGTCCAGCGAGGACAAAATCGCGTTGGCCAAAACTAAAATCCGGAGGCCCAGGGAATATTTCTTGGTCTCAGGATCGCGCTCGAGATACCCCAACTTGTGAAGCGTGTAGACAATAGGATAGATGCTTCCCGGACGAGTATTCATGCCCTGAGCGATCTCGGAAAGGCTCAGCCGGCCGTCTGCCCCGGTCAGAAGATCCAAGACCCGAAGGGCCTTCGCCAAGGAGATGTTGAGATACCGCTCCTTGTTCATAGGCAAATAAATTATAAATCAGAGACCCGAAGCCCGGGCCTCCGCAACACCTTTGACACGGGCGATCACCGCGGAAATCGGCTGGGGACCAAGGTCCTCACCCGTGCGGAGGCGTACGGCCACCATCCCCCCCGCCGCCTCCCGCGCTCCACAAATGAGGATGTACGGGATCTTCTGGAGCTGAGCCTCCCGCACAAGCCAGCGCAGGGTCTTCCCTTCCTTCGTCCAGGCCTCCGCCCTGATCCCTGCGTCCACAAACCTCGCCGCCACCGCCTCCGCATAGGGGATCTCCGCCTCGCTCACCGGGAGGACCACCGCCTGCACGGGCGCCAGCCACACCGGGAACGCCCCGCCGTAATGCTCGATGAGTATGCCAAAGAATCGCTCCAGCGAGCCCAAAAGGGCCCGGTGAATCATGTACGGCCGATGGGGACGCCCGTCAGACCCCACGTAGGTCATGTCAAACCGCTCGGGCAGATTGAAGTCAAACTGAATGGTGGTGAGCTGCCATGGCCGCCGTAACGAGTCCTGGACTTCGATGTCGATCTTGGGACCATAAAACGCGCCTTCACCGGCTTTCGTCTCGCAGGCCAGGCCTTCCCCCTCCACCGCTTGACGGAGGGCCTCCGTGGCCCTATCCCAATCCTCAGAGGTGCCGATGAACTTTTCCGGCCGCGTGGACAGATACGCGGTGAATTCCGTGAATCCAAAGGAGCGCAAGATGTGAAGGGCAAAACGCAGGACCGACCGGATCTCTCCCTCCACTTGATCGGGACGGCAGACGAGGTGGGCGTCGTCCTGGGTAAACCCGCGCACGCGCAAAAGCCCGTGGAGGACGCCGGAGCGCTCGAAGCGATAGACCGTGCCAAGCTCACAGTACCGAAGGGGAAGCTCCCGGTACGAGCGGGTTTTGGTCTTGTAGATGGCGATGTGGAAGGGACAGTTCATGGGTTTCAGGAAAAACTCCTGCTCCTCAATGACGATGGGGGCGTACATGCTCTCCCGATAAAAATCGAGGTGTCCGGAGGTCTGCCAGAGCCGGGCCCGGCCGATGTGGGGGGTATAGACGAGCTGGTACCCGGCTTTGTAGTGCTCGGCCACCCAAAAATCCTCGATGAGGCGGCGGATGCGGGCTCCCTTGGGATGCCAAAGGGCCAGGCCCGCGCCGATCATCTCGTTTTGAATAGAGAAAAGATCGAGCTGAGGCCCCAGGGTGCGGTGATCCCGCCGGTGGGCCTCCTCGCGCCACCGGAGATACCGCACCAGCTCCTCCGCGGTGGGAAAAGCCGTGCCGTAAATGCGGGTGAGCATGTCTCGGTTGGGATCACCACGCCAATAGGCCCCAGCCAAATCCAAAAGTTTGAAGTGTTCGACCAACCCCGTGGAGGGAAGATGAGGCCCGCGGCACAAATCGAGGAACTCCCCCTGCCGGTAGAAGGAGATCTCCGAGCCCGGAATTTCCGCGATTAACTCGAGCTTGTACACCTCGTCCCTCGCCCGAAGAAGCCGTTCGGCCTCAGCCCGCGAGAGCCACACGCGCTCGAGAGGAATGTCCTCGGCCACGATCCTCCTCATCTCCTCTTCGACACGGGCGAGGTCCTCGTGGGAGATAGGTTTTGGGAAACGAAAATCATAGTAAAAACCGTCGGCGATGGCCGGGCCGATGGCCAATTTGGTCCCAGGGAAAAGACGCATCACCGCGTGAGCCAAGATATGCGCGGCCGTATGGCGCAGCACCTCCAACGCCTCGGGATCGGCCAGGGTGAGCACGCGGGCCTCACCCTGGGGAGGAATGACCTCGCGCAAATCCAGGAGTTGACCGTCCAGAAGGACCGCGACGGCGCGGCTGCCCTCGGCGCCCAAAAGGTCAAGGAAGGCCATCCCTTCCGCCTCTTTCACCTCTCCATTGGGAAGTTTCACCTTGGCCACAACGAGCCTCCGGATAAGCATAAACCATAACCCAGAAAAGGGGCTCGGACAAGGGTCAGGGAAGGTGTTGGCAAAGGGGACAGCTTTCGCCCTCCCCCAGGAAAGCCACGCCGCATCTTCGGCACCGCCGTCCACCCTGAGCCAGGATGCCCCGTTCCTGGGCTAGCGTGGTGGCCAAAAGCTGCACAAGTTTCTCGCGCAAAGCCAGCGGGAGAGCCACGGGCACCAGATCTTCCGCCTCGTTCCGCTCGGAGGGGGTGACCTCCACCCTCGGTGCTTGTGAGGTGTGGGGTTGGGGCACGAGTTCGAAACGCAGCTCTCTCACCCGGCTGGCCGGCGCCAGGGCCGTGAGGCGAGCGAGGATCTCCTTGGACCAAAAGCGCAATTCGTTGGCCACCACCGGGCTTGCGACCGCGATGTGAAGAACCCCATTTTCCACGTAACGCGCTCGGGCGAGCTTCCCCAACCGCGCGCCGATGATTTCGGGCCAGCGCCGCACGGCTTCCTGAGCTTTCCACCCCTCCCCCCACCTTTCAGCCAAGGAGCTGAGCCAACTAACTTCGCTCATCTTAATAATTTATTACTTGAAAGAGATGGGAGCCACGCTGGCTCTGTGGATAAGTCCCGCGGGCCCAGGCCCCTACGCTCTTCTTGGCTGTGGAAAACCCTGTGGAATAACCTGGGGAAGAGCGGGGGACAAAAGGCGCGGACAAGTGAGACTGGCACTTGTCCACCGGGGTTTTCCACAGGGGTGGTACACTTGTCCACACCCGCGGGGCGGCTATCCACAGGGTTATCCACAAGAGGGTGTGGATTCACCGGGCGTACTTGGAAAAGATGCGGGCGCGAAGGTCATCCACCTCGGCCCTAAGAAGGGGGGCCTCGCGCAATAGCTCCTGCACTTTTTGATAGGCGTGCATGGCGGTGGTGTGATCACGCCCGCCAAAGGCCCGGCCCAACGCGGGGAAAGACATGTCGGTGAGCTCCCGCGCCAAATAAATAGCGATCTGACGAGCAAAGGCCACCTCCTTCTTTCGCGAAGGGCTGGTCAACTCCTCCGGGGATATGCGATAGTACGCGGCCACCTCCTCCTTGATCGCCTGCACCGTGAGCTTTGGAACCCGCTCCTCCTTGGGAAGGAGGGATTCCAACACCCCGGGCGTGAGGGGCCCTTGGCCGAGCTCCAGATAAGCGATGACACGGATCAGCGCTCCCTCCAAATCCCGGACGTTCGTGGTGATCCGCGAGGCGATCATCTCCAGGATGGTATCCGGGACCGGAACGCCTCGGCGGCGGGCCTTCTCCCGCAAAATGGCCATGCGCGTCTCCAGATCCGGCGGTTGGATGTCCACAACTACCCCCCAGCGGAAGCGGGAGATCAGGCGATCCTGAAGCCCCTGCAGTTCTTCCGGCGATCGGTCGGAGGAGAGCACGACTTGCTTGCTGTTTCCGTAAAGCTCGTTGAAGGTGTGGAAAAGTTCCTCTTGTGTTCCCTCTTTGTTTCGCAAGAAGTGGACATCGTCGATGAGGAGGATGTCCACCGTGCGATAGCGAGAGCGGAACTGGTCCGTGGTGTTAGCGCCGATGGCCTGGATCAGCTCGATGGTGAAACGTTCGGAGGTGGTGTAGGCCACAGTCAGGTTCTTGTGGATTTTGAGAACGTGGTTCCCGATGGCCTGGAGGAGGTGGGTCTTGCCGAGGCCCACTTTGCCGTAAATAAAAAGAGGGTTATAGGCCCGTGCCGGTGATTGGGCCACCGCTTGGGATACGGCGAACGCAAGCTCCGAGTTCTTCCCGCGCACGAAGCTCTCGAAGGTGTAATCGGGATTCAGGGGGAGGGAGCCGACGTAGCGCTGCACATGAAGGCCCAAGGAGAGGTCAGGGGCCGCGGAGGCGGGGACGACCTCGATGCGCCAGGCCACCGGTTTGCCCAAGGCTTCCGCCAGGAGGCGATCCAGGAGTTCCCGGTATTTTTGCTCGATGGCCGCCTTGGCGAAGGAGGAGGGCACCTCCAGGATGAGGGTTTCGCCTTCACTGCGGGCCCGGGCCGTGGAAAACCAGGCCGCGAAGCTCGTAGGGGGTATTTCCTCGGCGAGATCCGCCCGCACCCGCGCCCACAACTCCTCGACGGGCTGTGCCATGGCAAAACATAGTGGCGAGGCCCAGAGTCGAACTGGGGACACCCCGGTTTTCAGCCGGGTGCTCTACCACCTGAGCTACCTCGCCCTGGGCGGGGACGACGGGATTTGAACCCGCGCTCTCCGGAGTGACAATCCGGTGTGTTAGTCCGGGCTACACCACGTCCCCGCGCTGGCCGATTGTACCCGCCGGCCCCGGCTTGAGCCAAGCTCTGGGCGAGAGAGGATTCGAACCTCTGGCCTTCCGGATGTAAGCCGGATGCTCTCCCCCTGAGCTACTCGCCCTTCTGTCCCCGGGGGGATTCGAACCCCCGTTTCCGGATTGAAAGCCCGGTGTCCTGGGCCGGCCTAGACGACGGGGACGGGGGGTGGGTCGTGCAGGAATCGAACCTGCGACCCCCGGCTTAAAAGGCCGGTGCTCTACCGACTGAGCTAACGACCCCCAAGGAAAGGGAAATGGGCCGTGGAGGACTCGAACCCCCAACCCGCGGATTAAGAGTCCGCTGCTCTACCGGTTGAGCTAACGGCCCCAAAAGAATCTTAGCGACGGGCGGCGCAGCCTGTCAAGGTTGGAGTAGAATAGGATGGGAATCCCATGGGGGGACTTTGGGAGGGCCAGGCACCGCTTGCCGAACGGTTGAGGCCCAGGGACTTGAGCGAAGTGGTGGGCCAGGAACACCTGTTGGGCGAACATGGCCCCCTCCGGGCCCTCCTGGACCGCGGTCTTTCCGTGCCCCTCCTCTTTTGGGGGCCACCCGGCACCGGCAAAACCACGGTGGGGAGGATCATCGCCCAGAAATGCGGGGCGAAGTTCCTCCAGAAATCCGCGGCGCTGGCCACGGTCTCCGAAGTTCGCGCGATTCTAGAGGCCTCGCGGGAACTCTGGCACCGCACGGGTAGCAAAGACCTCCTCTTTCTCGATGAGATCCACCGCTGGAACCGGGCGCAGCAGGATGTGCTTTTGCCTTTCTTGGAGGAGGGCTCGGTCTACTTCATCGGGGCCACCACGGAAAACCCCTCGTTTGTCCTGCGCTCCGCTTTTCTTTCCCGGGCCCAACTTTTCGTGTTCGAGCCGCTTTCGTCCGAGGCCCTGCGGCTGCTTTTGCGGCGGGCCCTCGCGGATCCCCGGGGATACGGGGGCCGGGTGAGCCTCACCCCCGCGGCCGAGGAGCTCCTCCTCCGCCGGGCCGATGGCGATGCCCGCCGGCTCCTCACCTCCTTGGAAACGGCTGTGGAGGCCCTGGGCCTAAAAGAAATCGACCTCCCTCAGCTCCGGGAGGTCTTGGGACGAAAGGCCCTGCATTACGATCGCGCCGGGGAGGAGCACTACAACCTCATCTCCGCCCTACACAAATCCGTGCGTAACTCCGATGTGGATGCGGCCCTCTATTGGCTGGTGCGGATGCTCGAGGCCGGCGAGGATCCCCGCTATATCGCGCGGCGCCTCATCCGCATGGCCTCCGAGGACATCGGGCTGGCCGACCCGTGGGCGCTGGTGCAGGCCGTGGCCGCGGCCCAGGCCGTGGAATATGTGGGGCTTCCCGAGGCCGAGCTCGCGTTGGCCCAGGCCACGGTCTATTTGGCATTGGCCCCCAAATCCAACGCCCTCTACCGCGCTCACGACGCCGCCCGGCGCGATGTTTTGGAGACGGAGAACGAGCCGGTACCCTTGCCTCTCCGTAACCCCGTGACGGAAACCATGGAGAAGCTCGGCTACGGGAAGGGCTACGAGTATGCGCACGATCTTCCCGAAGGGATCGCCGCCATGCCCTGCCTTCCCCCTAACCTCCAGGGCCGGGAGTACTATCGGCCCATGGAGCGCGGATGGGAGGGGAAAATGCGGGAGAGGCTTCGGGAGATCCGGGCGAAGATCCGGGGGGAGAACCGCTAGCGATGCGGGTGGAAGTGCGGCTCTTTGGGGAGTTCCGGGAGGCCGTGGGAAAGCCTGCGATCGCGTTGGACCTCGCCCCCGGGACCACCTGCGCGGAGGCTTTGCGCAAGCTGGTGGAGCTAGAGCCGAAACTCCGGGATCTTCTTTTCTCCGGGGGAGCGCTGCGGGACCACCTTCACGTGTTTGTGAACGGGCAAAACGTGAACCATCGGGAGGGCGTGAACACGCGCCTTGCTGACGGTGATGCTTTGACCTTTTTCACCCCCATCAGTGGGGGTTGAGTTGCGGCCCTTGGAGCCCAAGGGTATCCTGAGCGGTTAGGAGGCGGGGATGGCGGAAGTCCTGCTCAAAGAGGTCACCAAGAAGTTCGGGAACTTCGTGGCCGTGAACAAGGTCTCCCTGGAGGTTAAGGACGGGGAGTTCGTGGTTCTCGTGGGGCCGTCGGGCTGCGGCAAAACCACCACCCTCCGGATGGTCGCCGGCCTCGAGGAGGTCACGGCGGGGGAGATCTATATCGGCGGCCGGCGCGTGAACGATGTGCCTCCCAAGGACCGGGACATCGCCATGGTCTTCCAAAACTACGCCCTCTACCCCCACATGGACGTGTACAACAACATGGCCTTCGGCCTGAAACTCCGCAAGGTCCCCAAGAAGGAGATCGACCGGCGGGTGCGGGAGGTGGCGGAGATGCTGGGGATCGCCGATAAGCTCCGGGCCAAGCCCCGGGAGCTTTCCGGTGGGCAGCGCCAGCGCGTGGCCCTGGGACGGGCCATCGTGCGCAACCCCAAGGTGTTCCTCTTCGACGAGCCTCTTTCCAACTTGGACGCCAAGCTCCGCGTGCGCATGCGGGCGGAGCTCCAGGAACTCCACCAGCGGCTCAAGACCACCTCCATCTACGTGACCCACGACCAGGTGGAGGCCATGACCCTCGGGCACCGCATCGCGGTGATGAAGGATGGACAGGTTCTCCAGTACGACGGCCCCCGGATGATCTACGACCAGCCGGCCAACATGTTCGTGGCCGGATTCATCGGCTCCCCGCCCATGAACTTCCTGTTCGTTCGCCTCATCGAGGAGGGCGGCCGGGTCTGGCTCCAGGGCCGGGGGTTCAAGCTGTGGGTCCCGCCGGAGAAGGTTAGCCCGGAGCTGCGCGCGTACCTGGGGAAAGACCTGGTTTTTGGCCTTCGGCCGGAGGACATCCGCACGCTGGACACGGTGCGCCAGGCGCCGGAGGGCCGGGCTTTTGTGGGGCGGGTGAAGGTGCGCGAGGCCTTGGGCGATGAGCTCATCGTCTATGCCGATGTGGCCGGCGACGAGATCGTGGCCAAGCTCGACCCGCGCCTGGCCATTTCCCCCGGTCAAGAGGTGACCTTCGTCGCCCTCCTGGAGCACATGCACCTCTTCGACCGAGAGACGGAGAAAGCCCTTCTTTGAGCTCCCGAACGAAAAGGTGGGGGGGGACGCTCCCCCCACCTTCCTCTTTCAGCGGCGCTGGGCAGGGGACAAAGCGGCCAGTTCCTCTTTCACCACGTGGCCCAGGCGTTGGATCCCCTTTTCGATCTCGTCCGCGGAGGCCAGGGCGAAGGAAAGGCGCATCGTGTTTTGTCCGGAGCCGTCGGCGAAGAAGGGCTGCCCGGGGACGTAGGCGACCTTGCGCGCCAAGGCGCGTTCCAGCATCTTGGTGGTGTCCACCGCTTGGGGAAGCTCGGCCCACACGAAAAGTCCGCCCTCGGGCCGCGTCCACTTCGCCTCCTCGGGCATGTGTCGCGCCAGGGCGGCAAGCATCGCCTCCAGTTTCACCTTGTAATGTTGGCAGAGGCGGGCGATGTGTCCCCGCACGTCGTAGTCGCTGAGGAAGCGCACCACCAACCGCTGCGTGAGGGAGGGTCCACAGAGGTCGGCGCCCTGCTTCATGGTGACCACCGCGTTCACCACCTCTTGCGGGCCGACCAGCGCGCCCACGCGGAGCCCGGCCGCGAGGATCTTGGAGAAGGTGAGGAGGACAATGACCCTTTTCTCTTTGTCCAGGGCGGCCACGGTGGGGATGGGGTCCCCGCGGTAACGGAGCCACCGGTAGGGAATATCCTCCACAATGAGCAAGTCCTCTTCCCCGGCAATCCTCAAAAGCTCGCGGCGCTTTTCCTCGCTCCACGTGGTCCCCGTGGGGTTCTGGAAATCGGGGATGACGTAAATGAGCTTCGGGGTGTAGCCGACCCGGCGGGCCTCGCGGATGGCGCGCCGGAGGAACTCCAAATCCATTCCGTCCTCTTCCAGGGGGATCCCCACGAGGGTCGGGTGATACGGGCGGAAGGCCTGAAGGGCGCCGAGGTAGGTAGGGAGGCTCACGAACACCGCATCCCCGGGATCCAGGAAGACCCGGCCCAGGAGATCCAGGCCTTGCTGGGAGCCGTTGGTGATCACGATCTCCTCCATCGTGGCCGCTATACCCTCTTCGGCGAGCCAGCGGGACAAGGCCTCCCGGAGGGGCCTCTTGCCTTCCGTGGTGGTGTACTGCAGGGACTTCATGGAGTTATGGAGGATCTCCTCGGCGGCCACTTTGGCCAGGAACTCCACGGGGAACGTGGCGGGATCCGGAAGTCCTCCGGCAAAGGAAATCACATCCGGCTGCTCCGTGTATTTCAGAAGCTCCCGGATGGCCGAGCGCTTTACGCCTCTAGTCCGCTCCGCAAATCGTAGCACCCACCATCACCTCCCTTTTTATCCGGTGCAGCGCAAAAGCCACGGGAAGACCCAGTGGGCCACATACGTGCCCAGGGCCGCTCCCCCCACAACGTCCAACGGGTAGTGCTCGCGGAGGTACACGCGGGAAAGGCCGATCCATAGGGCCAGCGCGTAAAGGAGGAGGACGTTGTACCACGTGGGATAAAGCCGGGTCACGACATAGGCCATGGCAAAAGCCATGGCGGTGTGGTTGGAGGGGAAAGAGGAGGAGGTGAGGAACTGGTGATGGAAACCGCGGCGGACGAACGGCGGTCGGGGCCGGGCCACCAAAGCTTTGACCCCTTGGCAGACAAGGATCACGGAGGCGGTCACCCCCACCCCGATGAGCACGTTTTGGTGATCTTTGGGGGTGCCAAAGGCGATGAGGGCCAAGGCCAGGGCGGCCCAGACGTAACCGTAGCCCACGTAGGTGGCGACGAGGAACGAAAGCGCTAAGGCCCGGGGGAACGTCCCGCCGCCCAAGCGCTCCAGGGCCGCCTCGTCCCAAGCGAGGAGGCCCGCCACGGCCCGGTCCAGGCACGCCAGCGCGCGCCCCCCCCAGAGCCGTAGGCCTTCCACCCCTTTCATCGCAGAAGGGGAAACGCCAACACCTCCCGTATCGAGGGGGAGTCCGTGAGGATCATGGTGAGGCGGTCGATGCCGATGCCGATCCCCCCAGCCGGCGGCATCCCAAGCTCCAGATCCCGGAGGAAATCCTCGTCGATTCTCTGGGCCTCCTCGTCACCTTGGACCCGCAGCTTTTCCTGGGCCCAAAAGCGCTCCCGTTGCTCATCCGGATCGTTGAGCTCGGAGAAGGCATTGGCCACCTCCCGCCCGGCGACGTAGAGCTCAAAACGCTCAGTGAGGTCGGGGCGGTCGCGTTTGCGCTTGGCCAAAGGCGAGATGTCCAGGGGATAGTCCAGGACAAAAGTGGGATGCCAAAGGGTTTTCTCCGCGCAGGCCTCCAACAGGTGTTCAATCACCTTCCCCTTGGGCCCCCGTCGCAAGGGCTCGGGGATCGAGATCCCCCGGCGCTCCGCTTCCGCCCAAAGCTCCGGCAAAGGTTTTTCTACATCGCAGCCGGTCACCTCGGCCACGAGCTCCAAAAGCGGGATCCTCCGCCACGGCCGTGCGAACTCGATCCACCGGCCTTGGTATTCTAAGCGGGTCGTGCCGGCCACGGCAAGGACACAGGTCTCAATGAGGCCCTCGGCCAGCTCCATCATCCCCTGGTAGTCGGTGTAAGCCTCGTAAACCTCGAGGGCGGTGAACTCCGGGTTGTGTTCCGAAGAAATCCCCTCGTTGCGGAAGTTGCGGCCGATCTCATAAACCTTTTCCAGCCCGCCCACAAGGAGGCGCTTGAGGTAAAGCTCGGGCGCGATCCGCAGGTAAAGGTCCCGGTCGAGCTCGTTGTGGTGGGTGATGAAAGGCCGGGCCAGCGCTCCGCCGGGGATGGGCTGAAGGATGGGGGTTTCCACCTCGACGAACCCCCGTTCGTCCAGGTAGTTGCGGATGGCGCGGAGGATCTGGGCGCGCTTGAGGAGGATCTTCCGGGCCTTGGGGTTGGCCACGAAGTCCAGTGTCCGCTCGCGGTAGCGGGTCTCCACGTCCCTAAGCCCATGCCATTTCTCCGGCAGGGGCCGCAGGGCCTTGGCCAGGATCACCATCTCCGCGGCGGCCACGCTCAGCTCCCCAGTCTTGGTGGTGAACACCTCGCCGCGCACTCCCAGGAGGTCGCCGATGTCCAGGACCTCCACCCAGAACTCGTAGGCCTCCGGGCCCAGGGACTGGGGGGCCGCGAAGATCTGGATGCGGCCCGTGCGGTCGTGGAGGTCGGCAAACGTGGCCCGCCCCATCTTTCTCAAGCCCATGAGCCTCCCAGCCACCGCCACCCCCACCCCCGTGTGCTGGCCGGGCGGAAGCCCTCCGTAGGTGCGGTGGAGCTCCTCCGCGGTGTGGGTGCGGGAGAAGGCATAGGGGTAAGGGTTGATGCCCCGCTCCCTTAGGCGCGCGAGCTTTTCCCGGCGGGCGGCGATCAGCTCGAGCTCAGGCATCAGCCCCTCTCGATCCCGAGGATCTCATACCGGATCTTGCCCGCGGGGGCCTGGACCACCACCTGCTTGCCCTTGCCGTGGGCCAGAAGGGCCCTGCCCACCGGCGAATCGATCCCGATCCGGTCCTGCAGGAGATCCACTTCCGCCGGCGGCACGAGGGTCACCGTCCACTCCACCCCGGTCTCCAGGTCCTTCAGCATCACCCGGGAGCCTATCCCCACTTCATCGGTGCGGATCTCGTCCTCGGCGATGATGCGGGCGTTGGCGAGGAGCTCCCGGAGGGCCCGCACCTCCCGCTCCAACAGCTCCTGCTCATCCACCAGGTACAGGTACTCCTTGTTCTCCCGGAAATCGCCGCCGGAGTGCTCCTTGGCCTGGGCCAAAAGGGCCGGGATCTCCTGGTAAAGCCGGCGCTCCTTGGCCTCCAGCTCCGCCTTCTTGCGCTCGTACCCCTCACGGGTGAGCAGCGTTTCGCGTGCCATCGTACACCTCCCGAAACTCCCGCACCCATTCCCGCGCGATTTCGCCCGGCCGCAGCTCTGCGGCCCCGGGATGGGCGATCACCGCCACATCCAGGTGACGGAAGAGCTCCTTATGGAGCCGGAAGCCCTCGCGGATCCCCCGCTTCACCCGATTCCGCGCCACCGCCTTCCCCACCTTTTTCCCCACCACCACCAGGAGCCGCGGGGTGGGCTCCTCTTTCCACAGCACACGAAAGGAAAAGAACCGGCCTTCGAGCTTCCTCCCCTCATGAAAGAGGCGCGCGATCTCGCGCTGCCGGGTAAGACGGTGCTCCCGGCCCAAGGAGAAATCCATCGCGCAAGGGACGATATCCGGTCGCGCCTAGTTCCGCAACTGGCCGGGGGAAGGCTTGTCCCGATATCCTTCGGAGGATGCGACGCACGAAAATCGTGGTCACCTTGGGGCCGAGTTGCTGGTCCGCGGAGGGGATCGGGGCGCTCCTGGAGGCGGGGGCCCAGGTGTTCCGCATCAACACCGCCCATGGTTCTCCCGAGCGGCATCGGGAGCTCATCGGCCGGGTGCGTGGGGTGGCCGGGAAGCGGGCGGTGGGGGTGCTCCTCGACACCCGGGGGCCCAAGGTCCGGGTGGGCGACCTTTCCCAACCGGTGCAGGTCGCCCCCGGAGAGGAGGTCCTCCTGGGCGACGGGGGGATCCCCCTCACCCATCCCGAGGCGGCGGAGGCCGTGGCTCCGGGCGCCCACATCCTTCTGGCCGACGGCGTGCTGGAGCTCCAGGTTCTGGAGCGGTGTGGCCGGACCCTGCGCTGCCGGGCCCTCCGGAGCGGGGTCATCCAAGCCGGCAAGGGCGTGAATTTCCCGGGGGTCGTCCTCCCCCTCCCCGCCCTCACCCCGGAGGACCGGGCGTCCCTGGTGCTTGCCCGGGAAGAGGGCGTGGATTTCGTGGCCCTCTCGTTTGCCCAGCGGCCGGAGGACGTCGCGGAGGCGCGGCGGATCCTGGGGGCCCATGGCCCGGCAGTCTTGGCCAAAGTGGAGTTGGCCTCGGCGGTGGCGCGCATGGAGGAGCTCGTGACCGCCGCCGATGGGGCCATGGTGGCCCGCGGCGATCTTGGGGTGGAGATCGAGCCCTACCGCGTGCCCCTCGTCCAGCGGAGGCTTGTGGATCTTTGCAACGCCCGCGCTAAACCCGTGATCGTTGCCACCCAAATGCTCCAGAGCATGGTTTTCTCTCCGGTCCCCACCCGGGCGGAGGTGGCGGATGTGGCCAACGCCGTTTGGGATGGTGCGGATGCCCTCATGCTCTCGGAGGAGACCGCGGTGGGGAAATATCCGGTGGAGGCGGTGCGGGTGATGGCCCAGGCTGCGGAGGCGGCGGAGGGCGGTGAAGTGCCCATCCGTGTGCCCGGGCTGGCCGCGGATCTGGTGGGCGAGGTTCCTGCGGCCATCGCCCAGAGCGCCTGCGCCATCGCCCGCGAGATCCGGGCAGGGCTCATCCTCTGTGCCACCGTGTCCGGATGGACCGCGCGGCTTTTGGCTTCCCTGCGGCCCTGGGTCCCCATCGCGGCGGTGACCCCGCGGCCGGAGGTTTTCCGCCAGCTGAGTTTGGTCTGGGGCGTTCATCCCCTGTTGATCCCCGAGGCGGAAACGGTGGACGCGCTTTTGGACCAGGCCTTGGCCAAAGCCCGCGAGGCCGGGCTTTTGGAAGGCAGGGCACAGGTGGTGTTCACGGCCGGGCTTCCCTTCCGCACGCCCGGCACGACCAACCTCATCCGCGTGGTGGAGGCCTAAAAGGGGACTTCCTCCTCAGGTCCTTCCTTTCCTTGGCCTTCCTCCGCGCGTTCCAGGCGCTCGGTGATGGTTTTGATCTGCATCTCCGCGGCGGTGATCTTTTTCCTAAGGAGGGTGACGAGATCGGCGGCCTCGGCCACAAGGGCGGACAGCTCGTCGATATCCACTTCGCCCCGCTCGATCCTCTCCAGAATCTCGTCGAGCCGGGTCGCTGCCTGGCGATAGCTGGGTTCATTCGGGCCGGGCACGTTCGCCTCCTTGGGAGAGGAGCCGGAGGATTCCGGCGCGGAGCTCCGCGGTGAGGGCTGTACCTGCCGGGGCTTGTTCCGGATCGGTGACCGCGCGGCCGCAGGGGAGCCGGAGGATGGCAAATCCGCGCTCCACCACGCGTTTGGGATCCAGGGCGCGCAGGCGGTGCTCGCGTCCCTCGAGACGCTCCCTCTCCTGGGCCACGCGGCGGTGGGCCACGGCGCTGAGCCTCGAGGCCCTTTTCTCCAGGTCTTCCCCGGCCCCGAGGATCTCCCGCCGGGTTGCCCGGGCCAGACGGCGCTGGGCCTCGAGGAGATGATTCCGCTGGGCTCCCAAAATTCGTGCCACCGCTTGGGCCAGGGCCGGCTGGGCATAAGCCAGGCGTTCCCGGGCCAGCCGCAAACGGGCCGCCGCAGCGCGGGCGAGGCGGTGCTCGTGATGGCGGAGTTCCCGGTGCTCCCAGGCTAGCCTCTTTTGGACTCCCTCCACCAGGCTTTTTTCTTGTTCCCCCAGCTTTTGGGCAGCCCCGGCCAGGATGGCCCGCGCCTCCGCTAGGATCTCGGCCAGGCTTTTTTCCAGGTGATCCAGTGTTTCCTGGACCCGTTGCACGAGGAGTTTCGCGGCTCCGGAGGGGGTGGCGGGCTTGGGGCGCCAGCCCACCTCGTCCAGGACGCAGCGGTCCTCCTCATGGCCGATCCCCACCACCACGGGGATGGGGAAGAGGGCCACGGCCCGGGCCAGGGCCTCGGAATCGAACCAGGCCAGGTCGGCCCGAGACCCTCCTCCCCGGCAAAGGAGGATCACGTCGAACTCCGAAGCCCGGGCTTTGAACCAGTCCAGGGCGTTGAGGACCGAGGGCTCGGTGAACCGCCCTTGGACGCGGGCGCCATGGACGGTGACCTGGAAGGCGAACCCCGAGGCACGGAGGGTGTTGAGCACGTCGGTTTGGGCATCGGAGCCCAGGCTCGTGATGAGGCCCACGCGCAGGGGAAGCTCGGGGAACGGGAGAGCTCGGTTTCTCTCGAGGATCCCTTCCTTCGCGAGCCTGCGCAGGATCTCCTCGCGGCGCCGGGCAGCCTCGGCCAGGGTGTAGTGGACATCAAGATCGCGAATAACGAGACGGTAAACGCCCCATTCGGAGTACACTTCCACCTGGCCTAATACCCGCACGGTCAGTTCGTCCGCAAGAGAAAACGGTCTTCCGGCCCGCTCCAGCTTCATCTCGATGAGGGCCCGCACCTCGGGAAAGATGACAGCTTCCACCTGGGCAATGATGTCGTTCTTCTCGTTGCGTTCCACCAGCTTAAATTCCACCCATTCCCTGCGAGTTCGTTTGTCGTAGTCCAGGATTTCACCTACTACCCAGATCGGAAGAGGAAAGGCCTGGGAGAGAGCCTTTTGGACGCGGGTGTTGAGCTCAGAAACCGTTAATTCCCGGGCCTTCTCCCTCCGGCGCTCCGCGTAAAGCTTTTGCGTCGCCTCATCCAAGGCGAACCCCTCGCCCTCCAGGAGCTCCACCACGGAGACCACGTAGTCCTTGGGTACTTTCCAGCAGCGCTCGTTTCGAACCCATTTTCGCTCGGGAAGGCCGCGCACAAGCTGGAGAAGGCGCGCAAAATGGGGGTCGGTGGCATCGAAGCAGATGTTGAGGAAATCGCCGACCTGCTGCACCCTCCGCATGGCCTCCCTAACGTACCGCGCTGGAACGTCCGGTGCAAGATGGGGAAGCATTCCATGGATGGCGTTGATCCAGCGGGCCCTGCCGCCTTTTGCCGCCGCGCGTCGTGGTCGAAACCTTCCAAGGAAGTGGGGACCCCGCGGGGTGCCCGGTGAAGCTTCACTAGTTTCAGCGTTTTGCATTAAGGCGGGCCACAGGATTCCCGATGCCGCGCGGGCTGAGAACCATGTCCTTCTTCGTTTTCGCTTTCCTCCTCTGCTCTAAGCCCAGGGGCGTCGTCTCCGGGAGGGCAGTGGCGAAGTTGCGGGGCCCCGGTTACAGTATCCTGGAGCTCGGAGTTCCGCGCGTGAGGGCAGCGGCTCGGAGTTCAGTTGTGTTTTTAAACCCCCGGTTTTGAGGAGGGGTATATGAGCATGGACAAGAGGTACATTACGCTTCCGACGCGGTCAAGCCGGCGGTATCCCACCATCTCGGCGTTCTTGGCCCGGGCAGTACGTACTTACGGTGACCGCGTGGCCCTCCGGCTCCCTTTATCTCGGGAGGGTCGCCTCATAGTCCAGGAGACCACGTACAAAGAGCTTTGGGATCTTTCGGGGCGGTTGGCCACATGGCTTTCCGCCCGGGGCGTGGGCGAGGGTGACCGGGTGGCCATCGTGTCCAAGCCCTCCTTGGGCTGGGCCGTGGCCTTCTTCGCCGTCCAGCGCTTGGGCGCGGTGGCCATGCCCCTGGATTCCGGGCTCCAAGTGCCGGAGATCCGCCGCCTGTTGGCCGAGGCAGAGGGCTCCGTCCTCTTCTGCGCGCCGGACCGCTACGCGGACCTGGCGCCCTTGACCAAGGAGGTCCCGGGGCTCAAGGAGGTGGTGGCCCTGGAGGAGGCGGTGGGCGCCCTCTCCCTTTGGGAGGTTCTCCCGGGCGAGTCCGCCTTCAAGGATGCTCAGCCTGATGTGGAGGAGCTAGCGGTGCTCATGTACACCTCCGGGACCACTGGCGATTCCAAGGGGGTCATGCTCTGCCACCGCAACATCACCGCCAACATCGAGGCCATACTTAAGGTGATCCAGGTGGGGCCGGAGGACCGAGCCCTGACCATCGTTCCCTGGTACCACATCTACGGGCTCACCGCGAGCTTCCTTGCGCCGCTTTGGGTGGGCGCTTCCGTGGCCTATACCGACGACTACCGGAACCTCATCCCCATCGCCCAAAGGATTGGTGTGACGATTCTGATTGGGGTTCCCAAGCTCTACCATACCCTGTGGCGCCGGCTCCACGAGAACATCCAGGGGAGCTTTACCAAGCGTCTTTTCTACCGGTTCACCCCGCGGCTTTTGGGGAAGCTCATCAAAAAGAAGCTCCTTGGCGAGCAATTCCGGTTCTTTGTGTCCGGGGGCGCGCCCCTTCATCCGGAGGTGGCCGGGGCCCTTCGCCGCCTGGGGATCGCCATTATGGAGGGCTATGGCCTCACCGAAACGGCTCCCGTGCTCTGTCTTTCCGAAGCGTTCGATCCGCCGGGCACGGTGGGCAGGCCTCTTCCTGGGGTGCAGGTCAAAATCGATCACCCCGATGAGGAGGGCCTGGGTGAGGTCTTGGCCCGCGGTCCCAACGTCATGCTCGGCTACTATAAGAACCCCAGGCGTACCCGGGAGGTCTTCACCGAGGACGGCTGGTTCCGCACCGGTGACCTCGGGAAGCTCGACGAACAGGGCCGCCTCTACCTCTATGGCCGCAAGAAGAACATGATCATGCTGGAATCGGGCAAGAAGGTGTACCCCGAGGAGGTGGAGTGGGAGTTCTCCCGGATCCCCGAGATCGCGGAAGTTTTGGTGTACGAGGACACCTCCCGGGGGCAGCCCATGGTGGCAGCCATGGTCTATCCCAACTGGGATGTTCTCCGGGAGAGGGGGATCACCGATCCGGAGCGGGCGCGGGACGTGATCTGGGAGAAGATCCAAGAGGCCCAGCAGAACCTCGCTCCCTTCAAGCGTCTTCGGGGCAAGGAGTCCCTGGTCCTCGTGGAAAAACCCTTCGAGAAGTCCACGAAGCAGGAGATCAAGCGCCACCTGTACTTGCGGCGATAGCGATTGCGGATAGGCGCGTGGGCGGCGCGGCCGATCATCGGTAAGGGGAGGGGTGGCCGCGACACGGCTGATCGGGCAAGTTGGCCCCGCGTCCCGCAATCCTTGGCCGCTTTGCCGCGGAGGTGGTCACGCTTGCCGGTCATGTCCGAGGAAGGGTCGTGGCGGCCCAGGCCTGCTTGGGAAGAGGGTTACGCCGCCTGTCGAGATCCGCGTTGTTAGCGTTGACTCGATCCGAATCGTTTGCCGCCGCTATGCGGAGGCCGCGGGACGGAGCCCCGCCTAAAGAGAACCCCCTCCGCTGTTGCCTTCGTTGGCTCCAGTCCAGCCGCTACTGGTGTTTTCTCGCCTCGCGGGGAGGGAGCCCGTGGGCTGCGCGGATAGTGTCCACTGTGTCCTGGCTTCATGGTCTCTTCCCGTATGGATTTCCGCAAAGCCCCCAAGCCGGCGCTCTTTGGGCCGCGCGTTTAGAGGGCTCAGGACGAGGTACAAAAGCTTTTCCACCGCCTCCTCCCCCGAGAACCTTCCACCCTTTCGTCCGCCGCTCACTTCCTTGCCCGGCGCGCAAGCTCCTCTGTAGCGTAAAGATATCGGCTGATCGGCTGGGGACGACGTAGGAACACGAAAAGGGCGGAAGCTTTGGGCTCCCACCGGGCGACCAGCTTGGGGTAGACCGATCCCCAACGCTCCTTTTTCCCTTTCTGCCCGAGAGACGCACCTCAAGTCCCAGGCCTCCCGGTCCTTCTTCCGCGCTCCATTCAGGGCCTCCCGCACCCCGAGGAACGCGGAGGTCCTCCACAGGACCGGCGAGGGCGAGGAGACGGGTTTTGTCCGGTATAGGGGCCTTCCCTCCTTTACATTCCTCGTTTTTCCGGAAGGCTACGGTGCTGCCCTGCGGACACACGTCTTGGAGCACTACCCCTCAGGGGGTCTTCCTTTTTCAAAAGTGGGCACTTGCCAGACACAGGTCCTCTTGACAGCGGACTGACGGCGATATACGCTACAAACCAATGTAACCAACCCTGAAAAGGGCAAACTCACGGGGACGTGGGGGCGCAAAGCCACGGACCCAGAACGGGTGGCCGGGCTGCCAGGGTGAGTAGATCCTGCAGCCCGTTTTTCATTGGGCGGGGCTGAACAGAGGAGGGCGGAGACGTGCGAGGTGTTACGACAACGAGGACCGGTACCTCCCTGGAATTGGTGGACCGGCTGGCCGAGAGAGCGCAAGTCCCGTTCGGCGGTGATCATGTCCATCCTCGAGGAACACTTCGAGCGCGGGAAGAAGCTTGGGGAGATTCTCGTGGACATGGGACGCGCGGTGCCCCGGGATGTGGAGGAGGCGCTGGAGCACCAACGGTCCTCGAGGAACCCGC
>ERZ1685331.4-NODE-4-length-105902-cov-20.888443_pt1 | contig 105902 bp, 86 predicted proteins | sample MGYA00580194_ERZ1685331 | MGnify/ENA primary metagenome ERZ1685331 (study PRJEB41501, sample SAMN08275520) | hot springs metagenome | biome: alkaline hot spring; material: microbial mat | place: Russia: Ush-Beldyr | collected 2015-07 | depth 0.5 m m ...
ACTGAGAACCGAGAACTGAGAACCGAGAACTGAGAACCGAGAACTGAGAACCGAGTTCAACATGGAGCGCTTCCACCTTCCACCTTCAACTTTCGCACCTGCAACTCTCCTGCCTTTCGCCTCTCGCTTCTCCGGCGCATCTCCCAACCATTTGACTTCCGGTAGGAATAGATGTATAGTTGCATCATCTGATTATTGTATGATACATTGATTTTCGATGGCTCCTTCTGCTTACGAATGCGCCGTGCTGCTGCTCGACACTGTTCCTGGCGTGATGCGCTCCATCGGCAGCGTGATGCGTCAGCGTTACGGTGACGATGATATGCCGACGATGGGGCAGATGCGCATGCTGACGATGCTGGCGGCGCGTCCGTGGAGTCTGAGCGAGCTGGCTGTGGCGCATCAGGTGACGCCGTCATCGATGTCGCGCACGGTGGATGTGCTGGTGCAGCGTACCTGGGTGGAGCGCACGACGGCGCCAGATGATCGGCGCAAGGTAGTGCTGCGCCTGACTCCTGCCGGTTATGCGGTGCACGCTGCCGTTCGTGATGTTGCCAGGGAAGCCGCCGCACGCCTGATCGAACAACTCGATGAGCGCCAGCGCACACATCTTTATGAAGGATTGAGCGCACTTTACGCACTGATCGATCATTCATGTCCAACGCCGGATGAGACTACGTCAGGAGAGACCCGATGAGTCCGCTTCGCCGATCGCTGACCTTCCTGAAGCCGTATTTTGGATTGACCGTCGGCGCTGTTGCGAGCCTGGCGCTGGCGGCTGGCGCCAATCTGGTCACGCCGCATGTGTTGCGTCTGCTGATCGATCAGGGGATTGCCGAGCGCAACGTCGGCGCGCTAGTGTGGCTGGCGGCGGCGCTGGTGAGTGTTGCGCTCGCGCGCGGTGTGTTCAGTTTCGCGTCTGGCTTCTGGTCCGAAAAGGCGTCGCAGGCGGTCGCCTATGATCTGCGCAATACGCTCTTCGCCAAAATCCAGGGGTTGAGTTTTTCGTACCACGACCGGGCGCAGACCGGGCAGTTGATGACGCGCATTACCAGTGATGTCGAGCAGGTGCGCACCTTCATCGGTATGGGGTTGCTGCAACTGTTGAACGCTGCGGCGCTGATCATCGGCTGCATTGGCGCAATGCTGCTGATGAACTGGCAACTGGCGTTGCTCACGTTGCTGACAATTCCATTGATGGCGGGAGTCATCGGCTTTTTCATGAACGTCGTGCGCCCGCTCTTCGATCAGATCCAGCAACGACTCGGCGCGCTCAACACCGCTCTTCAGGAAAATCTGGCTGGCGTGCGGGTCGTGCAGGCGTTTGCGCGCGAACCATACGAGTGGCAGCGCTACAACCGCCTGAATCAGCGCCTGCTCGATACCAACCTGCAAGCGATTCGTGCGATGTCGCTGGCGTTCCCGCTCATTTTCTTCATCGGCAACCTGGGCACGCTGGCGGTGATCTGGTTTGGTGGGTACCGGGTGATCGATGGCGCCCTGACGATCGGTGAGCTGGTGGCGTTCAATACCTACCTGGCGCTGCTGATCATGCCGCTGATGATGCTGGGCATGATCATGGCGCAGCTAACGCGCGCGGCGGTCAGTGCGGAGCGGATCTTCGAGGTGCTCGATGTTGAGAGTGAAGTGCGTGATCGCCCTAGCGCCCGTCCGCTTCCACCTGTCCAGGGGCGAGTCGCATTCGAGCATGTCTGGTTTGGCTATGGCGTGCGAGCCGATGGTCACCCTGCACCCGATGGACATCGTCCGATCCGTGAGGACCGGTATATTCTCAAGGATGTCTCGTTTGTCGCCGAGCCGGGGCAGACGGTCGCCATTCTGGGGAAGACCGGCGCCGGGAAAAGCACCATTATCAACCTTATCCCGCGGTTCTATGATGTCACTCACGGACGGGTCATGATTGACGGGATTGATGTGCGCGATGTGACGCTGGAAAGTCTGCGGGCGCAGATTGGCATCGTGTTGCAGGATACGACGCTGTTCAGCGGCAGTGTGCGCGACAACATCGCCTATGGTCGCCCCGATGCGAGTGATGCGGAAGTTGAAGCGGCAGCGCGCGCTGCGCAGGCGCACGAATTCATTACGGCATTGCCGAACGGGTATAACACGATCATCGGTGAGCGCGGCGTCGGATTGTCGGGCGGGCAGAAGCAGCGCATCGCCATTGCGCGCGCGCTGCTGCGCGATCCACGCATCCTGATCCTCGACGATAGCACCTCGTCGGTCGATGCCGAAACTGAGTATCAGATTCAACTGGCACTCGAACGGTTAATGGAAGGGCGAACATCATTTGTGATTGCGCAGCGCATCAGCACGGTGCGTCGCGCCGATTGCATTCTGCTGCTCGATGACGGGCGCATCGTCGCGCAGGGAACGCACGAAGAGTTGCTGGCGACCAGCGCGCTCTACGGCGAGATCATCGACTCACAGTTCGGCGGAGTGCGGGAGGAGGTCGAACCCGTAGGGGTTGAAGGTTGAAGGTGGGAACGTACCTGACCCTCGAAGTCTTTGCTATTGATCACTCCTGGTGATGGAACGTCATCGGCGGAGCGATTTCCCTCGGCTGTTTGCATGTGTCTCGACCTCAAGGGTCTCAAGGGTTTGACGGTATATGGCACAACATCATCCCATTTTTGTCCAACTGGTCAAAGTCGCAACGGCGGCGCACGTGGCGCTCTACCGGTTGATGCGCGGTGTATTGCCGCATCCGTTCCTGGGGCGGCACTGTATTCTGCTCACAACGACTGGCCGGCGCAGCGGGAAGAAGCGGGTCACGCCGCTGTTGTTCGTGCGCGACGGCGGCGACTATATCGTGGTTGGCTCGTGGGGCGGCAGCGACACGCCGCCGCACTGGTACCTCAACCTACGTTCCGATCCGCGCGTGATGATCGAAGATCACGGGTATGTCACCTCAGCCGTGGCGATTGAGGTGGACGATCCTGAAGAATACCAGCGTCTGTGGCAGCGACTGGTCGCTATCTATCCGACCTATGAGGCATACCGGCGCCGCACCACACGACGATTGCCCATTGTGCGATTGAGCCCGGTTGGTATGGTGAAGCCTGGCAGGGAGCAACGCGTATGATGCACATGCTGCAACGGGTCGCCGAATTGCCGCAGGAGCGCGCTGAGAATCGTGGCGCGGTCGCGCGGCGGTTGCTTGGCTATCTGGTTCCATACTGGCGGCGACTGCTGGCAATTCTGGGGCTGGTGGTCGTCGCAGCCGCCGCGCAGGCGCTTGGTCCACTGGTGATCGGCGTGGCGATCGATAGCGCGATTGCGCAGCGTGATGGCGGCGAACTGAATCGTCTGATGCTGGCGCTCCTTGTCATCTACGTCGCTGGTTTGGCTGCCGGGCGCTACCAGTTTATGTTGATGGGCGAAGTAGGGCAGGAGGTGCTGGCGCAGTTGCGCAGTGAAATCTTTGCGACGTTGCAGCGGATGTCGCTGCGCTTCTTCGACCGCCGTCCGGCAGGGGAGTTGATGTCGCGCCTGGTGAATGACACGGAAGTTATTACGCAACTGATGGGCCAGGGGTTGGTGCAGGTGCTTGGCAGCCTGTTCGGGTTGATCGGCATTCTGGTGGCGATGGTGGCGCTCGATTGGCGTCTGGCGCTGGCGAGTTTTATTGTTATTCCGGTGATGATCTGGATGACCGGTCTGTTTTCGCAGATGTCGCGGCGGGCGTTTCGCCGCACCCGCGAGGCGATTGGCGATGTGTCGGCGGAAATCCAGGAAGAAATCGCCGGCGTCAAGGTTGCACAGGCGTTTACGCGCACCGGTCTCAACCAGCAGCGTTTTGCGGAACGCAACGCCGCCAACCGCGACGCCAACGTCAATGCGACCGCAATCACGTCGGCGTTCATGCCCGCAGTCGATATACTTTCGACGGTCGCCATTGCGATTGTTGCCGGATTAGGCGGGTGGCTGGTGATCCAGGAAGCGGTCACGGTGGGTGTTGTCGTCGCGTTTTTGACGTATGTGCAGCAGTTCTTCCGCCCGGTGCAGGCGCTATCCGCGTTCTATACCACAGCACAGTCGGCGCTGGCGGCGGGTGAGCGTATCTTTGCACTGCTCGACACACCGCCCGATCTGGTCGATGCACCGGATGCGCAGCCGCTGGGACGGATCGAGGGGCGGGTGGAGTTTGACCACGTCTGGTTCAGTTACGGCGCTCGACCGGGGGACCAACCGGTGGATGAGGAACGGTATGTGCTGAAAGACATCTGCCTGACGGTGGAACCGGGGCAAACGATTGCGCTCGTCGGACCGACCGGCGCCGGGAAGACGACGCTCGTCAATCTGATCGGGCGGTTCTACGATGTCAGCGCTGGCGCGGTCCTGATCGACGGCATCGATGTGCGGAAGGTCACCCGCGCCAGTCTACGGTCGCAGATGGGGGTCGTGCTTCAGGACAGTTTTCTCTTTTCGGGAACAATTGCCGACAATATCCGTTATGGGCGGCTCGATGCGACTGATGCGGGGGTGGAAGCGGCGGCGCGCGCGGCGAATGCTCACGAGTTCATTATGCGCCTGCCGGATGGCTACCAGACGCAGTTGAGCGAGCGCGGCGGCAATCTCAGCCAGGGGCAGCGGCAGTTGATCGGCATTGCGCGCGCAATCCTGGCAGACCCGCGTATCCTGATACTCGATGAAGCGACCAGCAGCGTCGATACGCGCACCGAGCAGTTGATTCAACAGGCACTGCGGCGGTTGCTGCGCGGGCGCACCAGTTTTGTGATCGCCCATCGCCTTTCGACGGTGCATGATGCCGATCTGGTGCTGGTGCTCGATCAGGGGCGGATCGTCGAGCGCGGGACGCACGACGAATTGCTGGCGCGCGGCGGATTGTACGCCGAGTTGCATCGACGGCAGTTCCGTGATGAACTCGTGTCAGGGGTCAGGGGTTAGTGTCCAAGAGGAGCGTTCTTCTTCTTCCTCCACCCTCTGGCAGGCGTGCGGATTGACATCCCCGCCAGCGGGAGGGGTGTGTGCCTGTGCGCCCCCCGGCAGGCGTGCGGATTTGACGTCTCCGCCAGCGGGAGGGGTGCTCGATCCGCCGCCCTCCCGCTGGCGGGCGAATCGACATCCCCGCGTGCGTTGTGCGCACTCCGTGCGCGGGAGGGGTGCTCGATCCGCCGCCCTCCCGCTGGCGGGCGAATCGACATCCCCGCGCGCGTTGTGAGTGGCGCCTTGACTCCTTTATGCGCTCATATGCGCAACAAGCTCCGAGTCCTTCGGGATGTGCGCGATCAATGCATCGCCTGAAGACAGGAGTGCGGATCGTTGATCGAGTTCGTCCAGCGATAGCCCAATACCAACGCACCGCGCCGACGCGCGCCAGGATCAGGGTTTTGATCAATGGCGCAATCAGCCATCCACCCTAACCGTCCTCATCGTCCAATAAGCGGCGGTAGTAGTTTTCAGCCTCAAGAAACTTCGCAATCGCCTGATGTGCGTGTCTCCGTCGGTTGTAATGTCGCTCACCTGACGCAGCCATGCGACCACCCGTATGCTCTCGGCATCGCGCACCACGCCGCCGACGAGTTCGTAGGCGCCGGTGTGCAGTCCGGCTGCAATCTTCTGCGCCAGTAGCGACGTTGCAATGCAACGTCGTTGTACCGCAACGTCACTACTACGGCGCCGGGCGTCTCACTTTTGACGCCTTACGTCCCTGACTCTTATCTCCTGACTCACGCCGTTCACCTCTTGCCTCACGCCTGATCCGCATCGCATACTCCAGACCTTCGCGCAGGGTGGCGCGGGTGATCAGGTCGCCGAGGTCAACGCCGCTGGCGACGAGCGCCTGCGAGACTTCGGGGTTGATGCCGACGAGGATGCAGCGCGCGCCAAGCAGGTGCGCCGCAGTGGTCGCCTGGATTAACCACGTGCTGATCTGTGCGTCAACCATGGGAACGCCGGTGATGTCGAGGATCGCTACCTGTGCGCGTTCGGCGACGATACGGTTGAGCAGACGCTGCTGCAACAGTTGGGCGCGTTCCGCATCGATCTCGCCGACCAGCGGTGCGACCAGCACGCCCTCCATGATCGGAATAATGGGCACGCTCAACTGACGAATGGTAGCGCTCAATTGTTCGCGCGCCGCCGTTTCTTCACGGAGCTGGCGCAGCGTTTGTTCAAGCTCAGCCGCGCGTTCCGCCAGCAGCGCGTTTTGATGGCGCACTTCGGCGCGCTCACGTTCGAGCTCCGCTGCCATGTCGTTGAATGCTTGCGCCAGCAACATAAGTTCGCGCCCGCCGCGTGGCTGCACGCGGGTCTCACCTTCGCCGCGCGCCAGGCGAGCAGTGGCAGCGACCAGTTCATTGAGCGGGCGCGTAATGAGCGATGCCAGCAGAATGCCAAGCACAATTCCAGTCACGAGGAGTACGGTGAGAACAGCGCCGCTGATCGCCTGTGTCCGGGCTGTTTCCCGGTCAATCTCAATCGCAGCGATGCTCAGCGCCATCAACGCAGTGTCCGACAGCGCCGTCGCCTCGCGGGACAGTTGCACTGCGTGAGGTCTCAGACTGCTGTTGATCCGCGTCTCAGTTCGGATGTGGTCGCTCGATAGTTTGTTAACACTGATGATTAAACGCTCAAAACTTTCGGAAACGCTTTGAAGACGCTCGAGGTCATCCGGTCGCACAACGCGCGGGTCATTATTGAGAACGAGATACCGCCGCAAAAAAGTGCGCGCCTGACGCAATTCCGCCAGCGCGTTATCTGCCGCTGTCGTGGTGTCCTCGCTCTGCATTCTCCCGATCCACACGTATGCCAGCTGCAAGCGGGTGCTTGCGCGACTCAGGTCCATGAGCGCCAGATAATCAGATGGCGCCACCGGTCTGGCATTGCTGATCGTTCGCTCGATTGTCTGATATTGCTGGAGAAACGTGGTATAGAGTTCGTCGCGCGTGCGTTGCTGCGCGACGATGCCACTGCGGATTTCTTCAAAGATTTGCTGGTATACGGTAGTTTGGTTCTCAATCCGACGCAGATGATCGACCATCGCCGGGTTGCATGCATCTCGCTCCAGGCGACTAATCGTTTGCTGTAACGCTTCGAGTTGACGCACTGCGTCCTGGTAGTTTCTTTTGTTTGGCTGCTGAAGATACCGGTCGATAGCGCGCTGCGCATCGGCTATTGCTGTGACTGCCTCGATGCTGTAGCGTGTGTTGATGGTGACATCGACGCTCAGCGTCTCCAGTCGGTCGCGAATGCCGCGCATGTGGAAGAAGGTGAAGAGCCCAAATACCAGCGTCAGTGAAACGACGATGGCGTATCCCAGGATGAGCCGTGAACGCAAGGACATGTCGCGTCTAATCGAAATGCGTCTGATTGTGGGGGCGGACGTAGCCATAGATGATGTCAGCAATTCGTTCAGCGTAAGATATTAACTTATCCTAAACCTAATCATATGCGATCCAGAGTTTTCGGACGTGACAGGATGGTTGCGAAATGCGATCAACTTGCTTGCAATGCGGAGCAGGTTCGTAGATGCAATCCTGGAGTGACATATGTACCGGGATCGTGTACAATGGAACTGTTTGCGTGCAGGCGTCTGCACGATAGACGCTTTGAAAGGATGCTCGTATGGCACACCCACTGCGTGACTTTCTGGAAATCCCCTACGACGAACTCGAAGAACTGAACTTGCAGATGAAGGCGCTCCGCCTTGCACGCACACCGGTCGATATCCTGCGTGAGGAGCGCAGCCGGTATCTCGCCGATGAAAAACGCATCAAGGCGGTGACGGTCTGCTTTGCAGACCTCGAAGGCCGGCTGCACATGCTGGACTATGATAAAAAGTTCTTGCTCAAGTCTGCCGACAATCTGACATTCGACGGCTCCTCGATCCGCGGCTTCTCGCGCCAGGCAGAGTCCGATCTCCGGTTGGCGATTGATTGGGCTGCGTTCTACTGGCTGCCAGCCGATGTTTTCGGACCGGGCAAGGTGCTGGTGTTCGGCGAGGTGCTCGAACCGGATGGGACACCATATAATGCGGATATGCGCTCAAAACTGAAGCGCTACACCGATGGTCTGTTCCACAGTGAGGGTCTGGTCTGTCATGTAGCGACCGAGATCGAAGGGTTTCTGTTCCAGGGGCAGCATGCCGAGCAGCGTTACCGCGAAACAGACCGCTTCGATTTCATTACGACCAGCGGGTATTACCATTCGTTGCCGGGAGACGCGCTCCGTCTGTTTATCGACACGGCGGCGGAAGTGCAGCGCGCAATGGGTTTTGCCAACGAAAAAGATCATCCCGAAGTCGCGCCGTCGCAGTTCGAGATGAACTATGCTTACACCGAGGCGCCGATTGCTGCTGACCAGGTGTTGCTCTACAAACTGGTCTGTCGCCAGGTGGCGCACAAGATGGGGATGACGGCGAGTTTCCTGCCCAAGCCGGTTACCGGCGTGAATGGCAGCGGCATGCACACGAATCTGTCGCTTGCACGCAGCGACACGAATCTGTTCTACGACTCCGCCGGGCGCGATGGGATTTCAACGTTTGGTTGGAGTTTCATCAACCGCATTCTCCACAATGCCCGCGATCTCTGCCTGATCCTCAATTCGAGCGTCAATGCCTACCGCCGCCTTGATCCCCATTACGAAGCGCCGAATGAGATCAAGGCCTCTCCAATCGATCGTGGCGCGATGATTCGCATCCCGATCGGCAATGCGCGTTCAGCGCGCGTCGAGGTGCGCTCGATTGCGCCCGATGCCAACCCGTACCTCGCCATATACGCGCTGCTACGAACCGGGCTGGAAGGTGCGGAAGGGCAGACGACCGACCCGTATCAAGCGCTCGGCATTCTTCCCGACAATATCTACGATGCGCTTGCAGATTTCCGGTCCAGTGCGCTCGTCAGGGAAATCATGGGTGAGGACGTGGCAGATCGTTTTGCAGCCGCCAAGCAGGCGTCCGCCGATCGTTGCCCGCGTCTGCTCGGAACGGTCATCAAACGCGCCGAGATTCAGTTTCATCACGAAGTGACCAATCAGCATTTGTGGAATCTCTTCTAATGCCAGCGCCCCGTGAATAATCTCACACAATGGCGCAGAGGCACGAAGTAGCAAAAGGAATTGCTTCTCATGCACTCTACCGACGACTCGCTGCTTCCTATGCTCTTCATCGCTGGTACGAAAAGCTGGGAAATGCCGGAACTGACGGCGCTCAATACACTGCCGCCGCACGCTTTGACGGTTCCGTTCCCGGCGAATGCCGATGTTTCGACCGATCCCTCAGCCTCACCGTGGTATCAGAGCCTGAGCGGCGTGTGGGAGTTTCGCCTGCTGCCGCGCCCCGAGGCGGCAACTGCGGCCGCGCTGGCAGCCGGCGAATGGCAGCCGATCCAGGTTCCTGGCAACTGGACGATGCAGGGATTTGGCAGACCGCACTACACGAATGTGCAGATGCCCTTCCCGAATATGCCGCCGTCCGTGCCGGACGATAATCCCACTGGCGTCTACCGTCGCCGGTTTGCGCTTCCGCCGGAATGGCGCGGACGCCGGATCGTCCTGCACATCGCCGGGTGTGAGGGGGCGTGCTATGTCTACCTCAATGGTGCACCGGTCGGTCTGCACAAGGATTCGCGCACGCCTGCCGAATATGATGTCACCGGCATGGCACGCTTCGATGCGCCGAATGAACTGATCGCCATCGTGGTGCGCTGGTCCGACGCCAGTTTCGTGGAAGATCAGGACCACTGGTGGCAGTCGGGCATTCACCGCGACGTGTTCCTCTATGCGACCGGCACGGTCTACCTGGCGGATCTGTCGGCGCGGGGGGATGTAAGCGATGATCTGTGCGAAGGAACGCTGCGGGTGCGCTGTACGCTCGACGCGATTGGCGAAGCCGACGAGCACACTCGCGTTGAAGCGCAACTCTACGACGCGAGCGGCATACCGGTCTTTGCCGAGCCGTTGAGTGCAACCTACACGCAGACCCATCCACGCTTCGGGGTGCGCCGGTTTGTGCGCCCGGAATTGCATCTGGAAGGGCAGGTTGCGTCGCCGCGTCTCTGGTCGGCGGAAACGCCGTATCTGTACACGCTCGTCGTGACGGTCTACGGACCGGCGGGACCAGAGTGCCACGCCTGCCACGTCGGGTTTCGCTCGATTGCCGTCCGCAACCGGCAATTGCTGGTCAATGGCAGAGCGATCACCATCAAAGGCGTTAACCGCCATGACCATTCCGACACAACCGGCAAGGCGGTCAGCCGCGCGTTGATGGAACTCGATATTCAGCGCATGAAGCAGTTCAACATCAACGCCGTGCGCACGTCGCACTACCCGAACGATCCGTACTGGCTCGATCTGTGCGACCGCTACGGGTTGTACGTGATTGATGAGGCAAACATCGAGTCGCACGCTTTCTACTTCGACCTCTGCCGCGATGCGCGCTACACCCGCGCATTCGTCGAGCGCGTGTGCGCCATGATCGAACGCGACAAGAATCATCCCTCGGTCATTCTCTGGTCGTTGGGGAATGAAAGCGGGTACGGTCCCAATCACGACGCTGCCGCGGGTCTGGCGCGCCGCCTGGACCCATCACGACCTTTGCACTACGAGGGCGCCATTTCGCGCTGGATGGGGGAGTCGTGGCGGGGTGGTCGCGCGGTCACTGATGTGATCTGCCCGATGTATGCGCCAATCGATGAGATTGTCGCCTGGGCGGAGCAAGAGACCGATGATCCGCGTCCGCTGATCCTCTGCGAATATTCACACGCGATGGGGAACAGCAACGGCAGTCTGGCGGATTACTGGGAAGCGTTCGAGCGCTACCCTGCGTTGCAGGGCGGGTTTATCTGGGAGTGGCTCGATCACGGCATCCGCGTCACCGATGATCAGGGGCGCGCATATTGGGCGTATGGCGGCGATTTCGGTGATGTCCCCAATGATGCCAACTTCGTCTGCGACGGTCTGGTATGGCCCGATCGCACGCCACACCCGGCGTTGTATGAATACATGCATCTGATCCAGCCGGTGCGGGTCGAACTGGTCGATCCGGCAGACGCCACCCTACGGATCATCAACCGCCAGGATTTTGCTGACATTGACTGGCTGTATGGCGCATGGGAAGTGATTGCTGACGGCGTGCCGGTGGCGTCGGGCGCGCGGCCGGAACTGCACGCCGCGCCAGGCGAGTCGCAGATGGTGAGTCTCGATCTCAGCGCAGTGAGCGATGCCCCCGGCGAGCGGTTCCTGACTCTGCGCTTCTACCAGCGTAACGCTACACTCTGGGCGCCAGCCGGGCACGAAGTCGCCTGGCAGCAATTGCCGCTGCCGGCGATTGCTCCTTCTCCCGAACCAGCGATCATATCGGCGCCTGTGACGGTCGAGCAAACCGCCGGGCAGATTGTGTTACGCGCTGGCGCGGTGCGCGCTGCTTTCGATAGGGAAACCGGTTTGCTGGCTGCTTTCGGGAGCAGGGAGCGGAACCTGATCGTTCGTGGACCGCTGCTGAACGTCTGGCGGGCTGCGACAGACAATGACGGGCTGAAGGTGTGGGATGAGCCGGAAAAGCCGCTGGCGCGCTGGAAGGCGCTGGGTCTGCACCAGATGCAGCATCGCGTGCGCGGGGTGAGTCTGATTGCCGTCAGCAGCGAAGCGGCAATCGTCGAAATCGAGCACATCGCCTCTGGACGCAACCAGTGGGACGATTTCATCCACATCCATCGTTACACACTGTATAGCAGCGGCGAGTTGCTGGTTGAGAACACGGTCCTCATCGGCAATGCAATCAGCGACATCCCGCGCGTCGGAGTAAGCCTGACGCTGACTCCAGGGCTTGAGCATCTCGAATGGTACGGGCGCGGACCGTGGGACAACTACAGCGACCGCAAAGCCAGTGCGATGGTGAGGCGCTGGCGCTCGACCGTGACCGATCAGTACGTGCCCTACATCATGCCGCAGGAGCACGGGCATAAAACCGATGTCCGGTTTCTGAGCCTGACCGATGCCAACGGCTGCGGGTTATTCGTCGCCGGACGCCCGACCTTCGAGTTTTCGGCGCTGCGCCACAGCGATGACGATCTGTTCCGCGCTCTGCACACCATTGACCTGACGCCGCGCGCCGAGGTGTTCCTCAATCTCGACGCAGCACATCGCGGGCTTGGGACATTGAGTTGCGGACCTGATACGCTCGAACGCTACCGTTTGATGGAGCGCGAATACCGATTCGTGTACCGGATGAGCATTCTGCGAGAGCCGGTTGATGAATGACAGCGCACGGGATACAGACATTGCATTGCAACGTTTGTATCCCAGGCGCATCTCTCCAGGGTGGCGCCGCATCACAACGCTGCTACGCTTCCACCAACACTTCCTCTGCCCACGCCTCAATCGCCGTCCAATCACGGCGGTCCTCTTCAACTGCGCCGACCATCCGGGCAATGAGCCGGTCGAGGAACGACAGGCGTGCAAAGTTCATGGCGCCGGTGAAGTATGCCTCAGCCACCGGGTTGATCAGCGGGCGAACCGCATCGAGATATGCCATTCGGTTGGCGCGACTGGTTTCGTCATCGCCGGTGTTCAGCATGTGGACGGTAAAGAGTGCGACCGGCACGCCGTTCAACACCGTCTGATTCGCCTTGACGAAATCGACCGCTTCGGGCAGCCAGCGCCCCATGCAAATGGCGCTGCCGATAATGACAGCATCATAGCCGCTGATTTCCGGCCGGGCTTTGATCGGTTTGACGTCTACAGCGAAATCACGGTCATTGAGCGTCCTGGCGATGGCAGCAGCGATGTCGGCGGTAGAACCGGCGCGGGTGGCATATGTAACGAGAATACGTCTGCTCATGGCGCTCTCCTTTGTAAAGGTCAGATCGACGACGGCGGACTCTGGCGCGAGTGTGGCAACGTACCCGCCGCCGATGCAGGCGACGGTTGTGGCTGCCACACCGACCCCTGCGACTTTGAGAAAACGTCGTCGCGTGAACGTCTGATCCATGGCTGTTCTCCAGTTCCGGGCAGCGTCCCGAACCACACCGGGCTCTCACATTTCCTCTTGCGGAGCGACGCTGCCGGATGCATTCGGTATGCCTGGAGTGTACAACCTGTGGCGCGTTCACCAACCACATCTTTGTGTAGGAGAAGGAACCGTGAGCCAACACCTTTCAAATACCAGGAGTTACGCGGTCGCCTCACGGACAAGCCGCGTGACGACTCTTGTTGCCTGCGGCAGAGCGGTACGTATCTTCATTTGGTTGTGCGGTGCGGCGGCATTGCCGCCGCGCTGCACCGTCTTGATCAGGAGTGCCACGCTGCTACAGGCTCTGTGGAGATGAACACGCGCCTCCGCGTAAGTCCTGTCAGATAAGGAAGACGGGCTATTATCAACGGAGTTCACAGGCGGAGTCTTCGTGCCCTGGTGGGCACTTATCTGAAAAGTATTGGACTACGAGCAGGCTTTTGGGCGCGCCCATCACACCCCGTTGTCCGCGCGCGCGACGCCTTCAGCGCGCGCGGCGCGCGCCACGGCTGCGGCAATCGCCGGCACAACATCGCGGTTGAAGACGCTGGGGATAATGTATTCCTCGTTCAATTCCTCGCGGCTGATCACGCTCGCCAGCCCTTCAGCGGCTGCCAGGCGCATCTTGGGGGTGATCTTTGCCGCGCGCACATCGAGCGCCCCGCGGAAAATGCCCGGAAAACTGAGCGCGTTGTTGATCTGGTTGGGGAAATCGGAACGTCCGGTGGCGATGACACGGGCATAGTGCTGCAACATCTCGGGGTCGCCTTCGGGAATGGGGTTGGCGAGCGCGAAAACAATAGGATCACCCCCCATGCTCTGCACCATCTCGGCAGTCAGGATGTTTCCGGTCGAGACGCCAATGAAGGCATCAGCGCCGACGAGGGCTTCCGCCAGCCCGCCGCGCCGTCGTTCACGGTTCGTGCGTTCGGCGATCTGCTGCTGCACCGGTGTCACATGGTGATCCTCATCGATATTCAAGATACCCATGCGATCCACGGCAGTAATTTCGCCCACCCCTGCGCTGAGGAGGTTGTGAATAATCGCCGTGCCCGCCGCGCCGATGCCATTGACGACCACACGCATCTGGTCAAGACGCTTGCCGACCAGCGTCGCGGCATTGCGCAGACCTGCCAGCACCGCCACCGCTGTGCCGTGTTGATCGTCGTGCATCACGGGGATGTCAAGACGTTCGGTCAGGCGCTCCTCGATGTCGAAGCACTTGGGGGCGGCGATGTCTCCCAGATTGATAGCGCCGAATACCGGCGCGATCTGTTCAACCGTCGCTACGATCACGTCAGGGTCCTGGCTCTTCAGGCAGATCGGGAAAGCATCAATATCCGCCAGTTCTTTGAAGAGCACCGCTTTCCCTTCCATCACCGGGATGGCTGCCGCAGCGCCGAGGTTGCCCAGCTCCAGGACGGCGCTGCCGTCGCTGACGACTGCCAGGCTATTCTTCTTGATGGTCAGGGAGAACGCATTCTCTTCGTCACGCGCAATCGCCCGGCAGACACGCGCAACGCCAGGGGTGTAGATGAGCGAGAGGTCGTCGCGGCTCTTGAGCGGTGTGCGGCTGTGAATGGAAATCTTGCCGCCCTGGTGTAGCGAAAATACCCGATCGCTCACGTTGGTCACGACAATGCCGGGGATTGCATTGACACGGCGAACGATCCGGTCGCCGTGGAGTTCGTCCTGCACACGCACCGTGATATCGCGCACGATGTGTTTGCGGTCGACGCGCACAATGTCAATAGCGCCAATGTTGCCGCCGCTTTCGCCAATGGCTGTGGCAATGGCGCCCAGCATCCCAGGGCGATTGTCGATCTGACAGCGGATGGTCAGCGTGTAGGCTATCCCTTGATTTGCTCCAGTCATCAGGCGCTCCTGTGATCATGGGGGTGTCACAATTGCCTAATTATACGATATATTGAGCTGATCGGATGAGATTGGAGCGCCTACGAAGGGGGTTGGATCTACATTGACGCCCTGCCGCCAGACTTCGTAGTGCAGGTGAGGTCCGGTGGCATAACCGCTGCTGCCCACCGTGCCGATCTGAGCGCCGCGCTGCACTTCCTGCCCATCGCTGACCAGGATGGCGTCCAGATGCCCATAAGCGGTCGTCCAGCCAGTCGCGCGGTTTTCGATGCGCACGAAGTTGCCGCCGGGCCAGCTGCCGGGGTACACCCGTGCAATCCCATCGTGGGTGGCAATTACCGGCGCGCCGCGGGTTGGTCCTGGTTCGGCGTAGCCGTCGCCATCCGCGTCGATAGCGAAATCGAGCGCGCCCCACACGGCTGCCGGTGCGTGAGTGCCTGCGCCATACCCCTGGGTGATGACGATCTGACCAACCGACGCAATCAGCGGGTAGCCGCGCGGCGTGGTGCGGTCGATGCGTTTCGACTCAACGGTTGTCGCAGGCGCCGTCGAGATCGGTGAGGAGAGTGGATCAACCGGTTGCGTGCTTACGTCGGCTGCGGTTGCGATTGGCGCCTCGCTCAGCAGCGCCTGATGCGCCGGTGTGGAAGCGACGCTGTTCAGCAGCGTCGCTTTGAGCGCCACCCCATTGATTGCCCCGCCAGCGGGCGCTGCCTCGGTTTGACGATCTGCTGGCGCAACGACAACGGACTGTGGCGCGGGCAGTGATGCAACCGGCGCATTGAGCGGCGACTGGCTCGACAGGTCGGCGCGCAACAGAAACGACGTTGCCAGTGTGGTCGTCGTCAGTGCAATGGCAAAGGGCATCGCCAGACGCTGCAGATCGACCAGAGCGGGAGGTGGCGCAACCGATGGCGGAGTGTAGGGCAACGCATGTGGCGCGACAGCCAGAACGCTTGCCAGATGCGCGCGCGTCGCTCCGTCGAGAGAGAGCATGCCAAGTTCGATGGCGCCGAGATTGCGCGCCGGAACGCCGCTCAACATTGCCAGTTCGGTCAGCGTCAGTCCGCGGCTGCGGCGCAGGGTGCGTAGTGTGGCGGTCATACAGAGTGCAACGTGGTGTTCAATGTTGGTGCGAATGCCTTTGCAGAGCATAGCGTAAGAAAGCGCACTCGTGCATGACAACTTGCTTACACCTGCTATGGCATCACCCATCCGCCATCGACTGCCAGCACCTGACCGGTGATGTACGACGCAGATGGCGAGAGGAGAAAAACGACAGCGGCTGCAACTTCTTCCGGCGTACCGAAGCGCCCCGTGGCAATCGCATCGAGCGCCCACTGCCGTCGCGCTGCCGATAATCCGGCGAGCATATCGGTCTCGACATATCCTGGCGCAACCACGTTCACCGTGATCCCGTCGCGCGCCGTCTCGCGCGCCAGCGCGCGCGCCAGACCAATCAGCCCGGCTTTGGCGGCGGCGTAGTTCGCCTGCCCGACATTCCCCGCCAGACCTGCCAGCGAGCCAATCATGACGATCCGTCCATACTTTTGTGTGCGCATGTGAGAGAGCACTGCGCGGCTGCACAGAAAGGCGCCGGTCAGATGGATATCAATGACCGCGCGCCACTGTTCGGGGCGCATCCGCACGAATGGCGCGTCGTCGGTCAATCCGGCATTATTGACCAGCGCATCGAGACGATGCCAGCGTGCGAGGCAGGCCTCCACCATCGCGTGGACGGCACGCTCGTCCGCCACATCGGCGGCAAACGCCATCGCCTCGCGCCCCATCGATTCAATGGTGTTGACGACTGCTCGGGCAGCGACGGCGTTGCGCTGGTAGTTGACAAGCACGCGCCCGCCGCGCGCCGCAATTGCCAGCGCAATCGCCCGCCCAATGCCGCGCGATGCGCCGGTGACAACTACAACCTGATCCTGCAATTCTTGACCGATCATGATCGTTTCCTTGCCCCCTGCACAACCGTCTGTTACAATGCACAACACTGTGGCGTACATGGCGATGCAAACCGTCGCCGCCGGTTGTTGTGCAGCCCTATGAGCACTATTTTAATCGTTGAGGACGAAGCCGAAATTGCCGGATATCTCCGGCGCGGGTTAACATTTGAAGGGTACAACGTCGAGATCGCTGCCGATGGGCGTCAGGCGCTCGAGATTGCGCGCGAACGCCCACCGGACCTCGTGGTGCTTGACCTGATGCTGCCGGGCATCGATGGGCTGGAAGTTGCGCGCCGCATCCGTGCCGCGTCGGATGTGCCGATCATTATGCTCACGGCGCGTGACGCCGTACCGGATCGGGTCGCCGGTCTCGAAGCCGGCGCCGATGATTATCTGATCAAACCGTTCGCGTTTGAGGAGTTGCTGGCGCGCATCCGCGTTCAGTTGCGTCGCCGTCAACGCGAAGACACGGCGACGGTGCTGCGCTATGGTCCGCTGACGATGGATCTCGCCGCTCACGAAGTCGCCATTGGCGACCGGCGGGTGGATCTTACTGCAAAGGAATACGATCTGCTCGAATTGTTCATGCGCCACCCGCAGCAGGTGATGACGCGCGATGTCATCTACGACCGCGTGTGGGGGTACAACTTCGGTGGCGAAAGCAACATCATCGAGGTCTACGTCCGCTACTTGCGCCAGAAACTCGAAGCGCGCGGCGAACCGCGCCTGATCCACACCGTGCGCGGCGTTGGCTATATCCTGCGCGAAGAATAACGTTTCACCGGGCTACGTATGCATCGCGTCGCCAGCCGCGACCCGTGTGAGAAACCACTCTTCGAAGCGCGCTGCATCGACGCTCAGGGCAATCCGGGCATTGGCAGGCGTAGCGTCAGCAGGTTCACGCATGAGCGTCATGCCTGCGGTCAACCGTCCGCCGGTCTCGACGGCGACATGCAGTGTGCGCCAGGTGACCAGATCCGGCGCCAGAATGGTCGCCACTGCCAGCGGGTCGTGCAGATAGGTAAAGCCGCGTGAGCGGAATGGCGGGTACAGCCTGACCTGATCGGCAACAGCGGCGTGGAATGGCGTGCCGGCTGCCCGAATACGTTCAACATCGGCAGCGCGAATGCGAGTTTGCAGGGTCACGTCAAGCGGGACGAGCGAGATCGGTGCGCCGGAACTGAAGACGATATGCGCTGCTTCCGGGTCGCATCTGATGTTGTGCTCGACATAACTGATGTGCAACGACTCGTACCCCCGGCATGCGCCTCCCATGATCGTCAACCCGGCGAGCGCCTGCGCCATGCGCGGCTCGCGTTTCAGCGCCAGCGCAATATTCGTTAGCGGACCGATTGCAGCGAGGTGGATCTGTCCCGGGTTGCTCATCACCGTGCGCACCAGATAATCGACGGCGTGATCCGCTTCTGGCGCGAGCGCGTGATCGGCTTCATCGAGCAGCCCGATCCCTTCGTGTCCAGCCCAGTAGACCGGCAGCAGCCCCAGAAGCGGTTGAGTCGCGCCGGCGAAAACGGGGGTTGTGCGTCCGCTCAGATTCAGCAATTTCCGAATCATGCGGCTGCGGAGCAACACATCACCGTAGACGCACGTCACACCTTCGAGGTGAAATTCGGGTGACGTCAGAATGAGCGCCAGCGCCAGACAATCATCGACATCAGTGCCAATGTCGGTGTCGAGAATCAGACGAATCATACTGGTGCTCCGTATCGAAACGCCTTAACACTGCGTTCTCTCCATTGTAACGTATGCAAGCGCCACGGTGATCGTTGCACAGTGATGTTCTATGAAAACAGTCGAGCCGCAGGAAGAAGAAACGATAGAGGCGTCTCCTTCCATTGACGCCCAGACGGCCAATGGTGATGCAGGCGAGACGGATCACAGCGCGGCTGAAGCGGTATCTGCCACGCCGGTTGTTCCGGTGATAACGTGGCCGGCTGTCCCGTGGCGCCTGCTCGCGCGCTGGTCGCTGGTGGCGCTGGCAGTGTACAGCATCGGCTGGATGCTGTGGACGACGCGCCCGGTGCTGATCCCGTTCATTATTGGTCTGGTGCTGGCATATTTGATGGCGCCAGCCGTGGATTTCTTCGATCGCTGGATGCCGCGCTGGCTGTCTATTCTTGCCGTCTACGTGCTGGGTTTTCTGGGGATCGCAGCAACCTTTGCGCTGATCATTCCGCCGCTGGTCGAACAGGTCGAGCGGTTGATCCGTCAGTTGCCCTCCTTCGGTGAGGTTCAGCGGTTTGTCGACTCAATGATTCGGCAGTACCGCGATCAGGTGCCGCCGTCGTTGCAGCAACCGATCGAGAATAGCCTGGCGAACCTGCTGCGCTCGCTGCAAAATAATGTCGATACCTATCTGCAACGCGGCGGTGCGTTTCTGCTCAACCAGCTGATCCAGCTGCTCAATACCGTGACATTCATTCTGGGCTTCATTTCGCTGCCGATCTGGCTGTTCTATGTGCTGTACGACAAGCATCAGGGGCGGGTCTTCTTCAATCGGTTGGTGCATCCGCGCGCTCGCGCCGATTTCTGGAATGTGTGGGACGTTATCAATCGGGTATTGGGCGGCTACATTCGCGGGCAGCTTATTCTGTGCGTTTCGGTTGGTCTGGCGGTAGGCATTGGACTGGTAATACTGGAAATGCTCGGTTTCCCGCTGGGCGATTACGTTCTGGTTCTGGCGTTGATTGCGGGCGTCACTGAGTTCATTCCAGTGCTTGGTCCAACGATCGGCGCCATTCCGGGAGTCATCCTTGGGTTTGGCATTTCGCCGACGGCGGGCATCGCCGTTCTGTTGCTGTATATTGCTGTCCAGCAACTCGAAAACAGTCTGCTGGTGCCGCGCATCATCGGCGAAAGCGTCGGCGTTCACCCGGCAGTGCTGACGGTGGCGATGATTGTGATGGGTACGCTGTTCGGGCTGTTGGGCATCATTCTGGCGGCGCCGGCGGTCGCCACTGCGCGTGACCTCTTCACGTACACCTATCTGCGGCTGGAAGGCTGTGCGCCGGAAGAGAGCTTCCGCCGCGTCGCAGCGGGACATGCGCCGATTATTCATCAGAGTGCGGTCAAACGGGAAAGTCAGCCTTCCTGAGGGGTGATCGGTCCACGAAGGGCGCAACGAAGCGCGAAGGCGGACCGTCCCTGAGCGCGTCGGCAGGAAGCACCCCGTTCTGAACCATCCACGAAGGGCGCAAAGAAACACGAAGGCGGATGTTCCCATTTCCAGCGGCGGCTGCCCAAGGCGCGCACAGCCTCACCTGTTTAATGTCCATAAGGCAGAGGACGGGTTATCATCAACGGAGCACCTCTGCCGAATCTTTGCGCCTTTGTGCCTTTGTGTGCGTTATTTGACAGGTACTGAATCTTAAGCCTTAGCCGCCGCCGCCACCGCCGTAGCCGACTCGCGCCCCGGCAGTGTGAGCGCCAGTGCGGCAGCGGGGAGCGCAAGCAGCACCGCGCCCTGCATCGTCGGCAGCAACCCCACCGTATCCGCCAGCGCCCCGACCAGCGCGGTGCCGATGCCGCCGGTGGCAAAGGTGAACCCCAGGATCAGTCCGGCGGCAAACCCCTGGCGCACCGGCAACAACCGCTGCGCATGCACCACCAGCACGCTATGCTGCCCGCCGATGACCATCCCGGCGACGCCGCAGGCGATGAAGGCTGTCAGCGGCGAAGGCGACCAGAGGCAGATCAGCCCGGCAGGGACACTGACGAGCAGGGGCCAGATCGTCGCTGCGCGCATGCCGAAGCGGTCGGCGATGTCACCCGCGATGATATTGCCGATCGCGGCAGCAAACATGAAAATGCCAGCAATGGACCCATAGGCGACCGGTTCCCACCCGCGATCAGCGAAGAGTTTGGGCAGGAACGACATAAACACCGACTGGATCGATGAACGCAACGCCACCAGGGCGATAAACGCCGCCAGGATCGCCGCCCCGACGCGGACTGCCGCGTGTGCGGCGCGCGCCGTTCCACCCACCGGTATCACCGGTCGCGGCGCGGCGAACAGAAACAGGGCAGGAACGAGCGCCAGCGCCGTTAGCGTCAGGATCGCATACGCGCCATTGGCAACGCCGAGCAAGGCGCCTCCCAGGAACGGACCCAGCGATAGACCGAGTTGCCCGCTGAAGAAGAAAATCGCGGTGGCGCTCGCCGCGCGCGCCGGAGCAGACGCTGCCGCGCTCGCCGTTCCAATCGGGTGGAAGAGACCCGAACCCAGTGCCATCAATCCAACTAAAAGAACGATCAGTGTCCAGTTTGTTGAAATTGCGATGGCTGCCAGGCAGACCGCCATCCAGGCGACGCCGGCGCCAGCCAGGGCTGCCGGGCGATTGCTGAAGCGATCCGCCAGCCAGCCGAAGAGCGGCTGCGAGAGCGCCCCGGCAAAAATCTGGAGCGTGAGCGCAAGCCCGATCTGCGCATTACTGAGCGCCAGCGGCAGAGCCAGCGCCGCCAGCAGCACGGGAACGATGCTATTGAGCACATCAACGGCAAAATGACCGGCGCTGATCGAGAGCAGGAGTCGATTCTTGAGCACAGGCGAGCCCTTAAGCACAATTGCACTTAACCAATCGGTTGGTACGGATGAACGATTATACCGGATCGCGGCAATTTGGGCGAGGTGATACGAGACCGCGAGGGCGATCGGAATGGGACACAGATTCACGCGGGTGCGACGGATAAGCGCGGATCGGCTAGTGATGGGAGGTGACCGATCTGTGGCAGTCTATCTCGATCCGTGGGAGTTCATGCGCCCCCGTTCCTTGATTTGGAAGAGGACACAGATTCACGCGAGTGCGACGGATGGGTACGGATGGCATATCCGTGGTCATCTGTCACGATCCGTAGCGATCCGGGTCCTTTCAAATGGGACACAGACTCACGCGGGTGCGACGGATAGGTGCAGATCGGATGGTGTTAGAGGACGTCCAATCCGTGGCAATCCATCTCAATCCGCAGCAATCCGTGTGCTCCCATACGTTTGCGCCTGGCGCCTCTGCGCCTTCGCGCCTTTGTGTGAACTCAACTCAGGCGAAGAGATTGTCGCCTCGCAATGATGCCTGACCTGCGATTATTCGAACAGGTTCGCAGCAGAGATTTCCGCCCGCTCTGCCCAGGTGTAGACGGTCCGGCCGCCGACGAAGACCTGCTGCACGACCGGATCGGGCATGCGTTGCACAACGATCAGATCGGCGACGTGACCGGGCTGAATGCTGCCGATCTGGTGATCAAGCCCGACTGCGCGCGCCGGGTGGTGGCTCACGAACGCGACGGCAGCGGGCAGGCTGAGGGTGCCACGGTCTGCCAGCCGGAAGATGACCGGCAGCAGTGAGGCTGGATAGTAGTCGGCGCAGAGCCAGTCGACCACGCCGGCTTCGATGGCGGCCATAGCGCTCAGGTTGCCGCCGCTGGATGCGCCGCGCAAGACGTTAGGCGCGCCCATGCCCACCGATAGCCCGGCGGCGCGCGCCGCCTGCGCCGCGCTCATGGTAGTGGGGAACTCGGCAATGCGTACACCGTGTTCGACCAGTTGCGCAACCTTTGCTGGCGTATCGTCGTCGTGGCTGGCGACCGGCAGCCCGTAGCGCTTCGCCCACGCGACGATCTGCCCGATCCGACGTGGAATGTCGGACTGTAAGGCGCGTTTGCGTTCCAGAATGAGATCAACTTCGGCGTCATTGCGCCCGCTCATCTGCGTGACATACCTGCGAAAGGCTTCTTCGGTCGTGTACTGTCCCTGCCCTGGACTGTGATCCATGATCGAGACCAGGCGAAGCAGGGGGTGACCGAGCATCGTCTGCAACGCCTCGATGCCGCGTTCGCTGCTCACTTCAACGCGGGCATGCACGAGATGACGCGCGCCGCAGTGCCGTTCCATCCGCAGGCGCGAAAGAAAATCGTGCACGAAGTGTTCGCTGCGCACACCAAATTCGGCATCGTCGAGCGAGAGCGCGTGGAACTGGCAGGTCACGCCGCATCCAAGCAGGAGCCGGTCGGCGGCGTGGAGCGCGATGCCGGGTTCAATCGTCACACCAGGGCGCGGCTGCACCAGTTTTTCGATCACGTCGCAGTGAAGATCGATCAGACCGGGGAGCAGGTATGCGCCGTCGAGGTCGAAGTGCGGCATGGTCGGCGCCTGCGGGTAGGCGCCGCGCCCGATGGCGCCGATTCGTCCGCGGTCAATCACCACCCAGCCTTCGTCCACCACCCGGTCAGGGAGCACGACTGTTGCGTTGGTCAACAGAAATTGCACACGTTACCTCGCTGGCTGAAACGTCCATTGTCGGTCAGCACACGCGCTCAGTGCGGCCAGATCGTGCGAGACGCTGACGATTGCGGTTCCTTCCGCCTGCGCTGCCCGGATCATGCCTATCACCACTTGTTTAGTCGCGTCATCGAGGCTGGCGGTCGGTTCATCGAGCAACAGCAGGCGTGGCCGGGCGATGAAAGCGCGCCCCAAATTGATGCGCTGCTGTTCACCGCCGCTGAAGGTGAGCGGGCTTGCCTGCCACAGTTCCGGTGCGATGCCCAGCCGGGTCAACCATTCCCGTCCAATCTCCTGTGCTGTCATCCGATCCATCTGCTGACGGTAGAGCGGTTCGCAAAGCGTATCGAGCGCCGAAATGCGCGGGAGCGCGCGCAGGAACTGCGAGCAGAAGCCAATCTCGCGTTCACGCAGCCGCAGGATGACGCTTTCGTCGGCACGGCTGAGGTCGATGCGCCCGAATTGGTGCGAGTCGAACCAGATCATACCGGAGGTGGGCAGGTATGAGCGATAGATGCACTTGAGAATGCTGGTTTTTCCCATCCCGCTGCGCCCGTAGATAAGGAGATGCTCGCCAGCCGCCACACTGAAACTGACGTCGCGCACCGGGGTAATCGTGCGTCCGTCGATCAGGTGGAGCGTAAATGATTTGTGGAGGTTGCACACCTCGAGGAGGTGGGTCATAATCCTCTGGTCCCTCGTCTCTGGTTGCCGTGCCCCTCTGTCCTCTCGCCGTGCTGAACCTTCCCACCCGAACCGCCGTGCCTGCGGGTGTGGCGGCGCCACGCCCCCCATCCCACGCGCGGGCGTGGCGCCGCCACGCCCGTATACCCTCACTCCCGACTACAACGCCGACGACACCAGCAGTTGCGTATACGGGTGCTGCGGGTCCTCCAGAATCTGGTCGGTAAGACCAGCCTCGACGATATGACCGTTTTTCATCACAATCGCGCGGCGCGCAAGTTGCCGCACCACTCCAAGATCGTGCGAGACCAGCAGCGTCGTCACGCCATCTTCCCACTGAATGCGCCGCAGCAGATCGAGCACGCGCGCCTGCACCGAAACATCCAGCCCGCTTGTGATTTCATCGAGCAGGAGGAGCGCCGGACGACTGGCGAGCGCCTTAGCAATCTGGACTCGTTGCAGCATCCCGCCACTGAAGGTGACCGGCTCATCGTCGATGCGCTCCGGCGGCAGTTCAGTCCTGGTCATGAGTTCGGCGCTACGCGCGCGGATGCGACCGAAATGCCGCCATTCAGCCAGAAGCAGTTTTTCGGCGACGTTGCCGCCTACCGAAAAGCGCATGTTCAGCCCCAGTTCGGGCCGTTGATAGACGATGCCGAGGCGCGTGTTGCGAAAGAGACGCGCTTCGTAGCGGTTGAGCGCCAGAAGATCGCGCGGCGCTTCGCCATTTTCGCAGTACCAGATGTGGCCGCTATCGGGGCGGGTCGCCAGATGGATCATCTGGAGCAGGGTGCTCTTGCCGCTGCCGCTTTCGCCGACAATGCCCAACACTTCGCCTGCGGCCAGATGTACATTGACATCGACACATGCCCACACTGTGCCGCAACGCGGGCAGCGCGACCGTCCGGCGTCGGGTCCGGTCAGGCGGCGGCAATCGGGGCAGGTGGACCCGAAATGTTTGGTGAGCCGCTCGACGCGCAACAGCCAGTTTTCAATCGTCATACGGCCGCCTCCGCCTGCGTGCGCCGTCTGGTGCAGTAGCTGGCGTCTGAACAGGTTGCTTGCCAACGCCCGCCATGCGCATCGGCGACAAAATGCGTGGTGAGGAAGGTGTTTTCGGCGCCGCAGCGGGCGCACCGCTGTCCGGGCCGGTATTCGGTGCGGAAGGGATAGTCCTCGAATTGTAGCGGTTCAACCAGGGTGTACGGCGGTATCGCATAGATGCGCTTCTCGCGCCCGGCGCCGAAGAGGTAGAGCGTCTCGGCCATATGCAATTTGGGAACGTCCCAGCGCGGAATCGGCGTGGTGTCCATCAGGTAGCGGCGGTTGACCATCACCGGATACTGGCTGGCAATCCGCAGATCGCCAGCCCGCATCACGCTTTCGTACAGGTAGACCCACATTTTGCCGTAGTCGGCTTCGCTGTGCATCACGGTGGCGCGTTCCAGATTCGGTTCGACCCAGCGCAGCGGATCAGCCATCGGCACCTGCAGCACGAGGATCTGGTCATCACGCAGCGGCTCTTCGGGAATACGGTGGCGGGTCTGGATCACCGCGGCCGCAGCCGTGTCAACCGTGGTTGCGATACCGGTAGTGCGCGTAATCAGGCGTCGCAGGTTGACGGCATTGACGCTCTCGTCGTCGCCCTGATCAATGACCTTGAGCGTGTCGTTGGGCGTGATCAGCGCCAGAGTGATCTGGAGTCCGCCGGTGCCCCAGCCGCGTGCGATCGGCAGATCGCGGCTGGCAAAGGGAACCAGGTGGCCAGGGAGCGCCACTGCCTTGAGCAGGCTGCGCCGGATGGCGCGTTTAGCGTCTTCGTCGAGTAAGGCAAAGTTGTACAACGGGTCGATGTTCATCATTCCTGCTCCTCAAGCGCCTGATCGACCAGGTGACCGAGACGGGTGGCGTGGTGGGCGCGGGCGCGGTCGAGGACGCGCAGATCGGCTTCGAAGGTGACGTAGTGCGGCAGCTTGAAATGGGCGACGAAGCCGCTCGCTTCAATGCCATCGCTGTGCAACAGCACAAACTCTTCGTCGGCAGCGGGACCAGACTCGCCGCTGAGGCTGCCGATGCGGGCCTGCGTCAGCACACTGTCGAGGATCGCCATGCTCATCACCTTGAGTTCGCTCTGCCCGAAAGCAAAGCCGTAGCCGACATTGAAACGCGGCGGTTCGGCGCTGTTCACGACGCTGTGCGCCTTCGATGCCACCTCGGCCTCCGTGGCTTCAATCTCGCCGATTGTTATTGGTTCGCCGGTGAGCGGATGCGCAACCTGAACGGGCAGGTAGCCGTAGCGCAACTCAACCAGCGTCGGGTGTGCGTCGCCGTAGCCGCGCACGCTGCTGTATGCCAGGCTCATCAGGCTGCCGGTATCGGCCTGCGCCATTGCCTGCAGGCGCGCGCTGCGCGGGCATGGGAAGGTGAGCGGTTCACGGGTAATGTCGAACGGCGCTTCGCGCGCCGGGTCGGGCGGCGGATCGACGATCATCCGCTCCTGCCGCATATAGTCGGCCACTTTCGGGAAGCGCCCAACCTCGCCAGAACGTTGACCGCCGATGTCGATCAGCGCCTTGTAGCGTTCGGCGGCACGGACGACGGCGCTCATATCTTCGTCGGCAAGCGCGGGTTGAAGGAGCCGGATCAGATAATCGGCGGCAGGACCGAGCATCTGCCCGCCGGGAATATCTTTGAACGACGCCGAAATGCGGCGCAGGCACATCATGTCGCGTCCCGAAACCGGCAGCGACGCCATCACTCGTGGCAACGTCGTGCGGTAAGCGCGGAGCAGAAAAGCGGCTTCGATGCTGTCGCCCTCGGCCTGTTTCACTGCCAGCGCCGCCAGCAGCGGCGCGTAGAGCGCACCCTCGTGCATTGCCCGGCTGACGGCATGACGAAGCTGATCACGGATCTGTGGTACATGCAGCGGCGTGCCGCCCCCCATCAAGCGCAGACACTCGACCAGTTCTTCGGCGCGGGCGACGGCTTCCGCGCCGCCACGAACAGCCACATATCCCATCGCATCCTCACACGTGCGTACTCTCCCGCAGGCCTGGTGTTCTTTGAGCGATTAATCCGGTATTGCCCGGTCTGACCTACGAAGGCAGGCTTTGCATCCCGGAGCCCGCGGCTTCAACCGCCGGGCAAGTGAGCGGCTGGTTGCAGGAAGGTTGCCTCCTATCAACAAGCCTGAGCAATCTGCGTCGTGCGTGGCAAGCCCAGACAGCGGCTCTGCTGATCGATCAGGAAGAGGTCGATGCCGAGCGGAAACTGTCCGCGCCGCGCTGTCAGCGCCGCGAGTTCCGCCGATGCGACGCCTGGCAATCCAACCGTTGCCGCGCCAGCGATACCGGGACCAGTCAGGCGCAGCGTCGCGCCGCCGGCGACAATCTCTGGCACACACAGAAACACCGTGCAACTCTGTTCGGGGCAGAGGAGCGTGCCTTCCTTCAAGCCACCGAGCAGGGCTGTCCCTGCCGGATCGTGAAGGAGCACAAAATCTGCTGCGTCTGGCGCGACCGGGCGGGCATTGCTGCGGAGCGCCATCCAGCGCGTCAGCGGATGATCGGCAGGCAACCACGCCTCGCCCGCAGCCTGTGCGAAACTGACCATCTGATCGAGCAGGCTCATACACGCCGCAACGGCGGTCGAATTTGGCGGCGCGCCGTCTGGCAGCAACGGCAGATCGACGAAAGGAGACGCAGGCAATTGCCCAACCCTGCCAGGGCGCGCCAGACAATCGAGCAGAACACGAAAGGTGCGCCCGTTGAACAGTTCAAGCGGTGTGGGGAGTGCAGCAACAATCGCAGTCATAGATCAGAATGTCTCAAATTCGACGCGCGTCGCAGCGGCAGCGGCAAAGCGGCGTTCGCAGGCGGCGCCGAGCATGCGGCCCAACTCAGCAATGCGCGGACGCAGATCCGCGTGCGGATCGCCCGGCATACGCAGAGCAGCGTCGAGGACAGCCAGCGCTGTGGCATGATCCGGGTTGCGTCCAATCACCATGCCGAAGCCAAACTGACCGTTCAACTCGATCCGGGTCTCGGTGACCAGGATTTCACCAGCGTTGAAAGCAGTCTCCGCAACGCCGTCGATCATCCGCAACTGCACCAGGACGCAGCGCGGACCGCTGATGAAGGTGACGGCATTGCGGTCGTACTGCGCTAATACCTGTTCCGCCAGTTCACAGACTGGCTGCGGCGGGCTGCAACTGAGAATGTGCGAGTCTGTCAGCATATGTGCCAGGCGCATCTACGGCATCACTCTGCGCGGATGGCGGAAGGGACGTGCGCCGTCCATTATCGTTTCGCGCCAACCGTTTCTTTCAGGCGCGTCGCGCCCCATTCCAGCAGGATGGCGAAAATCAGCACCGCATAAGTAAAGATGCCCAGTTCACGGAGATCGAGGTAGAACGAGCTGGCCATGAACATATCGTAGCCAATGCCGCCGGCGCCAGCCGTTGCCCCCATTGCGATCGCCACCGAAAAGTTAATCTCGAAACGCACAAACGTCCATGAGAGCAGCGCCGATGCCGACGAAGGCACGACCGCCTGAAACACCATCTGCCACCAGTTGGCGCCACTGGCGCGTAACGCTTCGAGCGTCCCCTCATCCAGCTCCTCGAACGTCTCGGCATACGCTTTGACCAGATAGCTGATCGAGTGAAATGTCATGCCAATTACAGCAGCAGCGGCGCCTAAACCTGCGGTGACCGCGAAGAAGAGCACCCAGAGCACCGTCGGCACAGCTCGCACGAACGCCATGACCGCCTTGACGACATCGGTGACGCGCCGCAGCGTCAGATTCTGGGCGGCGGACAGGGCAAAGAAAAAAGCAAACACCGCCCCGAACACCGTCGTGAGCAGTCCAAGCCCGACAGTGACCATGAGTTCCCTGAACAGATCGAACCAGCTCAGGTTCTTCAGCCGCGCTTCGAGCAGCACAATCCGAAAGTTGTTGAGCATATCGCCGAAAGCGGCGAAAAAGTCCACATTGCGCGCATCAATCGTCAACAGTCCATAGATAGTCAGGACTGTAAGCGCCAGAAGCGTCGCCTGAATAACGAGATTGGCGCGATTTCTGGGGCGCACCTGGATGCGGCGGGACGCGAGCGTTGCTTCCATCAGAGGATTGTCCTTCGGATAGCGTTTGATACCGTTTCAATCAGCAGAACGGCAGCCACAGTCGCCAGCACGATCAGACTGGCTGCCCCGTAGTTGAAGTTCTTGAAGTAGAGATCGAACAGGAAGCCAATCCCGGTGCCGGTGAGGATACCCACGAGCGTTGCGCTGCGGATGTTGGTTTCGATCATGTAGAGCACCCAGCTGATCAATTGCGGCAGGCAGGCGGGGATGACACTCTGGCTAATGATAGCGCTGTAACTGGCGCCAGTCGCTCGTAGCGCTTCCACGGCATCGGTGCTCACCTCGTCGATGGTCTCGACCATCACGCGCGTGATGAAGCCGAGCGCGACGAAGAACAGGGCAAAGAAGCCGGTAAAACCGCTCTGTCCGAACGAGAAGAGCAGGATCAGCGCCCAGACTGACACATCGATATTGCGAAAGATGCTGGCGAGCATACGCGCCGGCAGGCTGAACCAGGGATGCGGGCGTGTTGTATTGGCGCCGAGCAGCGCCAGCCCAAGCCCAAATACCGACGCAATGCTCGACGATGCGACTGCCATCAGCACGGTTTCTTGCAGTTTTTCCAGGATACGCGGCAGGCGTGACCACGCTCGCTCGTCGGGAACGAAGTTGACGACACCCCAGGCAAATGCTCGTGGGATTGCCGTCACTCCCTGGACGATATCGAACTGAGTGAGCAGGATGCTACCGTATGTCAATCCGAGGATCGCCGCAAAAAAAAGCGCCGACTGCGCGCGCCGTCGCAGAAAAAAGGCTTCAGGCCGCATACCGCTCCTTCAGATCGAGGATGAGTTCGCCGGCTTCCGAGCCATAAATCTCATAGATTTGCGCATTACTCAACGCTTGCGGCGGACCATCGTAGATCACCTGCCCGCGATTGATGCCAATAATCCGCTCGGCGTAATGCAGTGCAACATCGACCTGATGCAGATTGACCAGCAAGGTAATGCCCATTGTCTGATTAATATCGCGCAGCGTATCCATAATCACCTTATAGTTCTGGACACAGACATCGCAGAAGGCTGCAACATCAACCTGGCCCGAAAGCAGACTGGCGGCAGACCCCTGGTGCGATCCGCCAAACTGCACCTCGCTGAAGAACCGGTTCGCACCACCCTCAACCAGTTCTTCGGCAGTGAGATTCTTCCACTGCTCCTGCTGACTGAAGTACTTCACGATACTTGCAGACGGTACGCGAAAGCCGGAAGCGGATTGGGCGGAGACGAAAGCGAAGCGTTTGCCCTGAATATTGTCGATCTTGAAAACGCCGTTCTCCTGATAGTTGCTCTCCTGCCCGCGCGCAACCGCCAGCCAACTGTAGTAGACGGCGGTTTCCAGCCGACCATCGGCGCCACTGGGAATCACCAATGGCACAATCTTTGGATTCTTGTCGTGCGCCTGAACATATCCTTCAGCGCCGAAGAAGCCGATGTGGGCCGTGTTGTTGGCCAGCGCCTCGACCGCGATGAGATAGTCGGTGGTGGTGCGATGTTCGACCGGTCGTCCAAGCGTTTCACTGATCACCGCATAACGATACCCTCCTTACGGGCGTCTTTGACGATGCCGGCGCATCGCCCCATGCAGTCTAAGCGGCGTGGATTATGAAACAATGATGTCCATGTGAACATCCGACTAAAGGCGAGAAAAGGTGCGGCAAAGAATGAACAACGGTAAGACTCTTCTCCAGAGATTGTCATTTGTTTGAAAGGTGACATCCTAAACCGGTTATGCTATAATTCTTAATAATGCAAATTCGCCATGGTGCGATGATCGTCCCGGCTGTTGTTTGTATCGCGTGATGACGCGCACCAGACTGTGTGTTATCGCGTGCTGCAAAACAGCAGTCGGGTTTTTCTGTCGAGGGTTTATGCGGATTCTGATGTTGTCCTGGGAGTACCCGCCACACCTTATCGGCGGCCTGGGGCGTCACGTGACCGATCTGACCGATGCGCTGGCGCAGGTCGGCGTTGAGGTTCATATCGTCACCCCAAACCTCCACCACGGTGACAGTTACGAACACACCGCGCAGGGTGTTCATGTTCATCGAGTGGCTGTTCCACCGGTTGCTGATCGCACATTCTTTCCGCTGACACAGGAATTGAACGTTGTGCTGCGCCATGCTGCGCTTGATCTGCATCGCCACGTCGGTGGCTTCGATCTGATCCATGCGCACGACTGGCTGGTTGCGCCTGCAGCCATCACGCTCAAGCGTTTTTGTCATACACCGCTGCTGGCAACGATCCACGCCACAGAGCGCGGACGGCAACAAGGGCATGTGACGACCGATCTTTCGGTTCAGATTGATCGTCTGGAACGGCTATTGGCGAGTGAGGCGATAGGGATTATCGCCTGTTCGCATTTTATGGCGCACGAAATACACGCTGCCTTTGATGCACCGCGCGAGAAGATCGAGGTCGTTCCAAATGGTGTTGTCGTTCGGCCGCCGCCCTTCAACAGCGATGAGGAACGGCAGGCTTTTCGTCGTCGTTTTGCGCACGATGGTCAGCCACTGGTCTTCTCAGTCGGGCGGATTGTGTACGAAAAAGGATTACACCTGCTGATCGATGCCTGGGTGCAGGTGCTGGCACAGTTTCCACAGGCGCGCCTGGTGATTGCTGGCGCTGGCGCATATCTGGAAGCGCTACAAGCGCGTGCGCACCACGCAGGTCTGGCGCACTCCATTCTCTTCGCTGGCCGCATCGGCGACGATGAGCGCGACCGGTTGTACCACGCCGCAGATGCAGCGGTATTTCCGTCGCTCTACGAGCCGTTTGGCATTGTGGCGCTGGAGGCAATGGCGGCGAAATGCCCGGTGGTTGTGGCGCACACTGGCGGGCTTGCCGAGGTGGTGAAACTCCACGAAACGGGGCTGACGGTCTATCCGAACAATGTGGACTCGCTCGCCTGGGGCATCCGCCATACGCTGGCGCATCCCGACTGGTCGCAACAGCGCGCAGCCAATGCGTTCCACGAGGTCTGCACCCGCTACAAATGGCAATCTATCGCACAGACGACGTTGAATGTCTACCAGCGGGTCTGTGAGGAATGGCGTATCGCGCAACGTGACGCCCGCGCGGTTGCAGCGGCTCAATTTGTTGGCGCGTATGGGTCGTAAAGACGTTACATTGCAACGTCTTTACGACCGTGTGACCGTGTGACCGTGTGACCGTGTGACGATTACTTCTGCTCCTCCAGCACCGCCTGCGCCGCCGCGAGCCGGGCGATGACGACGCGGTACGGACTACACGAGACGTAGTTCAGCCCGATGCGGTGGCAGAACTTCACACTTTCCGGCTCACCGCCATGTTCGCCGCAGATGCCGGTCTTTAGATTGGGGTGAGTGGCGCGTCCGCGTTCGACTGCCATGCGCACCAGTTGCCCGACGCCTTCCTGATCCAGCACTTCGAACGGGTCGTCCTTCAGCAGTTTGCGCTCGACATAGAGCGGCAGGAAGCGTCCTGCATCGTCGCGGCTCATACCGAATGTCATCTGCGTCAGGTCGTTTGTGCCGAAGGAGAAGAACTCAGCGACGGTCGCAATCTTGTCGGCAGTCAGCGCCGCGCGCGGCACCTCGATCATGGTGCCGAGCAGATAGTCGATCTTCTGCCCGGACTCCGCCATCACCTCATCGGCGACGCGGCGGACAATGTCGCCCTGCATCTGCAATTCACTGACATCGCCGACGAGCGGGATCATAATTTCGGGATGCACCTTGATGCCACGCGCCTGGCAATTGGCTGCGGCGTGGAAGATAGCGCGCGCCTGCATCTCGGTGATTTCCGGGTATTCGATGCCCAGGCGGCAACCGCGGAAGCCAAGCATCGGGTTCGCCTCGCGCAGGCCCTCGACTTTGGCTTTGAGGTGAGCCGGATCGATGTCCATCTTGTGCGCCAGTTCCTCGATCTCACGGTCGCCGTGCGGCAGGAACTCGTGGAGCGGCGGGTCAAGTGTGCGAATAGTGACCGGCAGCCCATCCATGACCTCGAAGATGCCCTCGAAATCCCCCTGCTGGAGCGGCTCGATCTTCGCCAGCGCCTTGCGTCGCTCCTCTACGGTTTCTGCCACGATCATTTCGCGCACAGCGTCGATGCGATCACCCTCGAAGAACATATGCTCGGTGCGGCACAGACCGATGCCTTCGGCGCCAAAGAGACGCGCCACCCGCGCATCGGTCGGCGTGTCGGCATTGGCGCGCACCCCCAGGCGGCGCACGTCATCCGCCCAGCTTAGGAATGTGGTGAAGTAGCCGTAGAGTTTTGAGTCTTCCGGCTTCATCTGACCGCGAATGACCTGAATGACTTCGGCTTCCTGCGTTTCGACCTGGCCAGCATAGACCCAGCCGGAGTGACCATCGACCGTAATCCAGTCGCCGTCTTTCAGGGTAATATCGGTTCCATGCACGTGCACCGTACCAGCCTTGTAGTCGATTTCCAGGTCGCCGCAGCCGCAGACGCAGCACTTGCCAAGTTGGCGCGCCACCACCGCTGCGTGGCTGGTTAATCCGCCGCGCGCCGTCAGGATCGCCTGTGACGCGACCATGCCATGGAAGTCTTCCGGCGCTGTTTCGGTGCGCACCAGAATAACGCGCTCGCCCTGTTCCGAGCGCGCTGCCGCTTCGTCGGGATCAAGGACGATGCGTCCCTGTGCGGCGCCAGGACCTGCAGCCAGACCACGCGCCAGTTTGGTGGCGTGCTCGGCGACATTCGGGTTGACAATCGGAAAGAGGAACTGGTTGAGCATCTCCGGCTGGACGCGGCGCAGCGCCGTGCGCTTGTCGATCAGCCCTTCATTGACCATATCGACAGCGATCTTCACCGCCGCCATACCGGTGCGCTTGCCATTGCGCGTCTGGAGCATCCAGAGTTTGCCGCGCTCGATGGTGAACTCGACGTCCTGCACGTCTTTGTAGTGCCGCTCGAGCATCTTGGCGATCTCGGAGAACTGCTCGTACACCTCGGGCATTTCCTCGCGCAGTTTGCTGATTGGTTTGGGTGTGCGGATGCCGGCCACCACATCTTCACCCTGCGCATTCACCAGATACTCGCCATACAGTTCGTCGATGCCGGTTGCCGGGTTGCGCGTAAAGGCGACGCCGGTCGCACTGTCGTTGCCCATATTACCGAAGACCATCGTCTGCACGTTCACGCCGGTGCCGAGCGTGTCGGGGATTTTGTAGACACGGCGGTAATCGACAGCGCGGCGCCCCATCCACGAGTTGAATACGGCTGTGATCGCCATACGCAGCTGCTCATACGGGTCTTCGGGGAAATCGACCCCTGCATCGTCTTTGATGATCGCTTTGAACGTCTCGGCGATGTGCATCAATTCTTCGGCGGTCAGGTCGGTATCCTGGCGGTTTTTGCCTTTCGCCTCGCTCATGATGTGCTCGAACTTCTCGCCATCGACACCGAGCACGATCTTGCCGAACAACTGGACAAACCGCCGGTAGGCGTCAGCCGCGAAGCGCGGGTTGCTGGTGAGACGGGCTATTCCTTCGAGCGTCTCTTTGTTGAGACCAAGGTTGAGGACGGTGTCCATCATGCCGGGCATCGACTCGCGTGCGCCGGAGCGAACTGATACGAGTAATGGGTTGTTCGGGTCGCCGAACTTCTTGCCGACCTGCTCTTCGATCACTTTCAGCGCTTCGAGGGTCTGTTCCCACAATCCCTCGGGGAATTGTTTGCCTCGCGCGTAGTATTCGTTGCATGCTTCAGTAGTGATAGTGAAACCGGGAGGAACAGGGACGCCGGTGCGGGTCATCTCAGCCACGCCAGCGCCTTTGCCACCGAGGAGATCGCGCATCGATGCATTACCCTCGGTGAAGAGGTAGACCCACTTTTTAGACATAATGTCGCTCCCTTCTTGAAAACGCCTGTGTTCTGGCAGGTTGCGGCGCCAAAAAGAGGATAGGGTATACATTACGTCGCAACCTCTGGAGTTATTCAGGATATTACATCAGTATGAGGAAATGCGCAACGGGCATCGCCGTAGGGGAAAGAGAGGAATGTGTACGTGGGGTTGAGAACTGAGAACTGAGAACTGAGAACTGAGAACCGAGAACTGAGAACTGAGAACCGGAAACCTGGAACCAGGAATCGCGCACACCGTCTTGTTGGTCTGCGCGCCCCTGTCTGCGCAGCGCTCCGTCAGATCTGTCCGCCGCAGCGGATTGTTGCGCACATAGGCGGAGCAGTTCAGCATTGTGTGCACTTTGCGCAGCCTGGAATGCTCGACTATACTACCATTGCACGACCAAAGCAACCAGAGCAACGCGCGCTCGATGAGTTAAGAAGCGCTATTATTTTAGCTCAAATGCGCGTCTATCTTTGCGACAGAGATGTTTTATGACCACCCAAGCATCGACAGGTCAGCTTCGCATGGTACGCGCCGCCGATGGTCTTGACATCGACCTGGACGCCTTGCAGGGTCTCTGGAGCGTGGAGCAGTACCTTGCCCTCACCCGGCAGACCAATCGTCTTATCGAGTTTACCGACGGCGTCATCGAGGTGTTGCCCATGCCAACGCGAAAGCATCAGGCGATTTCACTCTTTCTCGTGCTCGCTTTTCTCGCCTTTGTGCGGCCCAGGGGCGGCATCGTGCTCTATGCTCCTCTGCGGATGCAGGTGCGTCCAGGCGCATTCCGTGAACCGGATATCGTGCTCCTCTGCGATGCTCGCGATCCGCGAAATCAGAATGAGTTCTGGCTGGGCGCCGATCTCGTCGCCGAGATTGTAAGCCCCGATCATCCGGAGCGTGACACAGTCGAGAAACCACGCGACTATGCACAGGCGGGCATACCTGAATACTGGATTGTCAACCCTTTGGACGAAACAATCACGGTCCTGGTTCTGGAGCGCAACGTATACAGAACGTCTGGCGTGTTTCGTCGCGGCGAATCGGCAGCCTCCCGGCTGCTCGACGGCTTTGCCGTGGATGTCGCTGCGGTGTTCGATGTGGCATAGAATCTGGCGACTACATGCGCTCGATGAGCGTCGCATTCGCCATACCGCCCCCCTCACAGATGGCAATCAGACCGTAACGCCCCTCGCGGTGTTCCAGTTCGTGCAACAGCGTCGCCATGATCCGCCCGCCCGTCGCGCCCAGCGGATGTCCAAGCGCAATCGCGCCGCCATTGACATTAACCCGCTCCCAGGGCGCGCCGATCTCCTTCTGCCATGCCAGCGCCACCGATGCAAACGCTTCGTTGACCTCAAACAGATCAATCTCCTCCACCTGAAGACCTGCCCGCTCCAGTACACGCCGCGTCGCCGGGATCGGTCCGGTCAGCATCGTCACGGGATCGACGCCGACGACAGCGAAAGAGACGAACCGCGCCCTCGGTCGCAGCCCCAGCGCGCGCGCAGCAGCCGGAGATGCGATCAGCGCCGCCGCTGCGCCGTCAGAAATCTGGCTGGCGTTGCCGGCGGTGATCAGGTCCAGGTCGGGAAAAGCCGGCTTAAGGGCCGCAAGTTGCTCTGCTGATGTGTCGGCGCGAATGCCTTCATCAGCGTCGAACACGCCTCCTTCTGGCAGAATGACCGGGATGATCTCGGGTGCGAAGCGACCGGCGGCGCGCGCTTCGGCAGCCAGGCGATGACTGCGCAGGCTGTACCGGTCGAGATCTTCGCGTGTGAAACGCCACTCGCGCGCCATCCACTCCGCGCCGCGCGCCTGATCGAACCATCCGCGCTCCAGATCGTAGCGCCGAGCGAGACCGGGGCTGAGCGGCGTGCCCGGTCCAACCGCAATCGAAGCGCCGATCGGCACACGCGTCATCGACTCGACGCCAGCAGCGATAACCAGGTCATACACGCCGGCCATCACTCCCTGTGCGGCAAAATGGATCGCCTGAAGGCTCGAACCGCACTGCCGGTCGATGGCGGTTGCCGGAACCGATTCGGGGAGACCGGCGGCAAGCCAGGCGTTGCGCGCGATATTCGCAGACTGCTCCCCCGACTGACCGACGCATCCGGCGATTACATCGTCGATGGCGGCGGGGTCAATGCCGACGCGCGTCAGCAATGCCGCAATGTGCTGACCGAGAAGATCGACAGGATGGATGGCACGCAGCGCCTTCCCTCGCTTCCCAATCGGCGTGCGAACCGCTTCGATCAGCAGTGCATCGGTCATGGTCACGCTCCCTCGTTTGAGTACACCGGCGTGCACCACGCACGATAGGCGGGCAATCTCCCACGCACCACAGCGCTGTACAGTTCCACAAGGTGCGTGGTTATCTTGCCGACAGCGCCATTCCCCACCGGTCGCCGGTCGATCTCGATAATCGGCTTGACCTCGGCGCCGGTGCCGCAGAAGAAAGCTTCCTCGGCCACATACAACTCAGTGCGGTCGATGGGTCGCTCGATCACCGGCACACCCAGTTCCGCCTGCGCCAGTTGCGCCACCACCCGCCGGGTGATCCCTTCGAGAATATCGCTGGTGATCGGCGGCGTGATCAGCGCGCCGTTGCGAACAATATACAGGTTCGCCGCGCTTGCCTCCGAGACCTGCCCGTCGCTGCCGAGCACGATCGCCTCGTCGTAGCCGTTGAGCAGCGCTTCAGTCTTCGCCAGCGCCGAGTTCACATACCCGCCGGAAACCTTCGCGCGCGACGGCATGATGTTGTCCTCGATGCGCCGCCAGGACGACACACACGCGCGCACTGCCGTTCCAGGAATGTATTGACCGAAGGGAACGGCGTACAGCGCAAAGGTGTCGGTCATATTGTTGAGTCGGACGGCGATTGTGTGGTCGCTCTTGAAGACCAGCGGGCGGATGTAGGCGTCCTCGCGGAATCCCTCGCGCCGCAGGAGTTCAATGGTCAGGTCGCACAGTTCGTCGATACTGTAGGGCAGATCCATGAACATAATCGCACCTGAACGTTTCAGGCGCTCCATGTGTTCACGGAGATGAAAGACGTACAACTGACTGTCGTCGGCATTCCAGTGGGCGCGGATGCCCTCGAAGACGCCAAGACCATAGTTCAGCGCCGCCGTCATCACGCTGACCTGCGCCTGTTCGATTGGGATAAACTCTCCGTTGAAGAATGCAAAACGATTCGAGGTCATTGGTCATCCCTGATGTGTGAGACGATAGAATACTGTTATCATACCAGAATTTGGAGCAGGGGTTAGGGGGGGGGTTAACCTTCCCACTTTCAACCTTCCCGCCTGCAACCTTCCCTCTTGCCGCCTTCCTTGTGGATCTCTCGCATTGCAACCGCTCGATCTGTAACCCGCCATCTGCGCCGGTCGCGCCTCATTATCGAGCATATGACACACGCCGGTAGACATAAGTTCCGAAGGGCAGGGTCAGGTCTGAAACCCGATCCTGTTTGCAGAACCGCCGGTTTCCCCGTATGATAGATGTTGACGACCGTGCATCACAGGGATCTCAACCGCTATGATGGCGCAGCTCTGATGACCAATGGCTCTTCAGCGAAACCTCCGACCTTCACGGTGCGGTGCATCTCCCTGCTATCGACTGCACCCTGTCGCTTACGGATGGGTATGCGCGGGCGCTTCCCCGCTAATCGCCAGAGTAATCCAGCGCCATGCCGCTCGTCGCCGAACTGAGCCTCATTCTGTTCGCTGCAGCAGCAGTGTGTTGCTACGTCGGATGGGGCGTGGCGCGGCTGGCATTGCCGCCGTCGCTTGCGCCGTTCCGCGCGCCGTTGACTCCGCTGGCTGGCTACGCCATTCTGCTCTGGAGCGGGTTCATGCTGGCGAGCCTGGCGCTGAACCTGCGCTGGACGCTGGCGGTCATCCTGATCAGCGCCACTGTTCTGAACGTCCTCGCCTGGCGCGCGGAGGGACCACCACGACCGCTGGAATGGCTGCGCGCCCAACCAGAGGCGCTGATCCCGCCGTTGCTTGCGCTGCTGACCGGCATCCTGCCGCTGCTCAGTTATGGTTACCCGACGATCATCGGGCGCGGGTGGGATACTGAGTCCTACCTGCCGATGGCGCAGCACCTGGTTGACTATCCCCTGCCGCGCATCCTGGAAGCGCCGCAAAGCCTCCTGCGCGATCTGGTGGCGCATCCGCCGCGGATCGGGCTGACCCTTGGCTTTTCGGTGTTCCAGGGGATGGTCATGATCCTGAGCGGCGCCAGTGCGCTGGTGTCGTTTACACCGGTTATTGCGTTTATGCGCGCGCTCGCGGTGCTGGCGGTGTATGTCTGGCTGCGCGCGACCATGGGAGCGGGACGGGTCGGGGCATTTCTGGGAGCGACACTCGCCGCGCTGACATCGCTGATGCTCTGGGTCGGCTATTTCAACTTCGGGATGCAGATGTCCGCCTGGTGTCTACTGGCGCTGGCGCTCACCATTGGGCTGGCGGCCGTCGATGATCTGGCGCAGCGTCGCCTGGCGGCGTGGCGCGTGGCGCTGCTGGCGGCAATCACACTGGCTGCCGTGCCAGTCGCCTACTATCCGGCGCTGGTGATTGCCGTGCCACTGATTGTAGCCGCGGGTGCGGCGCGTCTGATCGAAACATGGCGTCATCCACAGCCGCACCCGACGCCGATCGCACTGGCGCCAGCAGCGCTGGCGCTCGCCGGATTGACCCTGGCTGCGTCTGCGCTTGCAATCCAGGATTATTTCGAGGGGTTCAGTTTCCGCTATTCGCTAATCGAGCCGAAAATCGGACCTGATCGGTTCATCGGCATCGATGAAATTCTGGGCATGACTGCGTTCCGCCTGACCGGCGAGGGAGATCAACCGCCTGCGTTGCTGATCGGAGTTGCACTGCTACTGGCGGCATTGCTGGCATCCGCAGCGCTGGTTCTGCCACAGCGGCAGCGCAATCGCGCTGTCGCCACGGAACAGCCGCGATTGCGCTGGACGCTGACCGTTGCTGCAATCGCAGCAGCATTAATCTGGCTGCGCTTTGGCAGACCGTATGAATATGGCTTTATGAAAGGCGCCGCCTACACCTCATTCGTCATCTGGGGGCTGACAGCGTTAGGGGTCGAACGAATCGCCGAACGGATACAGCGCATCGGGACGCTTCTGGCTTCCGGCACTGCTCTGCTGATCCTTGCCTGCACCGGTTGGGCGCAGGTTTTGACGGTTGTTGACCATACACGCGGACCGGCGATCTTCACCCGTGATATTGCCGCATTCGACCGGGTGGCGGCGCAACTGCCGCAGGGCGCGACCGTGCTGTTGAGCGGCGACGAGACCCTGACCGGACCGATCACGGGCATGCTGGCGACGATGCTGTACGGCAAAGAGATCTGGGGGCGGGTTGCCGCCGCGTATGCTGCGCAGTCGTTCTGGTCTCCCGGCGGAACGCCAGACTATGTGGCGCTGGCGGCGCGCGAGGACCCCTGGCCCCTGGATGTTGGCGCAAAGGAGCGCTGGCGGAGCAGCGCGATTGCGCTCTACGAAATGCCATCGGACGTCACTTTCATTCCAGGGCGTAGCGAAAGTCACGTCGTCGCAGCAGTCGATCCAAAATCACCTGCATCGCTGGCGATCTGGCGGCGCGCCGGGCACAACCGCGTCATCGCACCCGATGATCGCTTCACACTGGAAACGCCGCAGGCTGCAACGCTGCACCTGACGCTGGCGGCGCTGGAAGCGCAGACAGTGACCTTGCACCAGGGCGACACAACCACAACGCTCTCACTGGAGGCAGGGGTTACAACGATCAAAGCAGGAGTCGGTTCGTCTGTGCAGGTCATCCCCGCAGCGCCGCTGGCGCTGGTGCATGCCGTTGTGCACCCGACCGATGCGCCGACGCCTATCTCGACATCGCTGGACGCAGCGCGCGTGGCGTGGAGCGCGACGAGCGAACAGCGGGGCGATCAGATCGTTCTTGCCACGCGCCTGGCAAATCCGGGCAATCACGCCTTGCGTTACGAAGTGACCATCATTGGCGATACGTTCGATACGCCGGTGCGCATCGCACGGCTGCTGGCTGCTGCGCCTTTGGAAGGTGAATGGCGCCTGGCGCTCGATCTGTCGCGCGGCGCTTCCGAAGCGCGGATGAATGGCGTTCCCACGCCGCTGCTGGAAGCCAATGTCGCCGCAAACCCTCCCGACGGTCGCTACTTCGGCGTTCTGGCGATCTACAGCGGCGGCGCGGTGATGTCGCAGGCGCCGCTCTTCACCGTGACGGTTGCGGGCGGCTCGGTGGCAACGTTCGAACCGGTCGCCTTTTCGGTTGAAACTGCCCGCGTCCGACCCGGCGCCTCGCCGCTTCCCGCACATCAGCGCGCGCTCCTCGCCGGAACGCCGCTGATGTGCGACGAGTTGCGCCTGACGCTGGAACAGATTGTTCTGGAGCGCCAGTCGCCCCCGCCTGGCGTGACTCCCGCAACGCCGCTCTCCGCCGGTGAACGGCTGAATGTTCAGGTCTTCTGGCGTGCAGCCAGCGAACGTGAGAACCTCGATCACCTGCCGATGGTGTCGCTCCAGGTGCTGGATGATGAAAACCGTAAATGGGCGCAATGGGATGGACTGCTTGGCGACTGGCTTCCTGCGCCTGCCTGGGCACCCGGCGAAGCGGTGCGGCAGGACATCCCGCTGACGCTCGATGCCGCCACGCCGCCTGGCGATTACCGCCTGCTGCTCGTTGTGTACGATCCATCAACCGGTCGTCCCTTTCCGGTTGCCGGACAGGAGGCCGTGGTTGTCGGGCAGGTGCGGATTGCGGCACGTGGGAGGTAAATCCTTGAAAATCCTGTCTTGACATATGGATTTGCAAGGATTACAGTAGGGCTATGCTCATCCCGCGCCCAACAGTGATCGACCAGATCACGCGCTAGTTGGCGACCCATCCGATCGTCGCTCTTCTGGGTCCGCGGCAATGCGGCAAAACAACGGTTGCCCGGATGATGAGCGAGCAACAGGCGTTCACCTGTTTCGATCTCGAAAATCCGGTGGACGTGCGGCGTCTCTCTGCGCCACTGACGGTTCTGGAGGCGCTCTCCGGTCTAATCATCATTGATGAGGTGCAGCGACGTCCTGATCTCTTCGAGCTGCTACGCATGCTGGTTGATCGCCCGCGCAACGACGCTCGGTTTTTATTGCTGGGATCCGCTTCGCCACGCCTGGTGCGCGGTGTGTCGGAGTCGCTGGCGGGTCGCATCGGGTTCGTGGACCTTTCGGGGTTCGATCTGACTGAAGCGGGTGTGGTGCAGCGCGACCGGCTCTGGCTGCGTGGCGGCTTTCCACGGTCGTTTCTCGCCAATGACGATGCCAGCAGTATGGCATGGCGCGAGTCGTTCATCCAAACATTCCTGGAGCGCGATATTCCGCAGTTGGGGATCACTATTCCAGCGGAGACCCTGCGCCGATTCTGGACCATGGTTGCCCACTATCACGCTCAGCACTGGAACGCTGCGGAGTTCGCGCGCTCGCTGGGCGCCGCTGAAACCACTGCACGGCGCTACCTGGACATTCTGGCTGGCGCATATGTGTAAGGCGCTATGGGTTTGAGTCAAATACGCCGATGCCCCTGGCGTCACCCGTTCTATGCGCATTGCCGTCAGCGATCTGGGACTGGAACACCTCTGGGTCATCTATCCGGGAAGACAGGAATATGCGCTCGACGTGCGAATCACCGTGCTGCCACTGGACGCACTGCCACGCCTGATTGCCGAACTGCGCACGTCGTGATCGTCAGTGGAAGATGGTGCAAACGACGACAACCGTGTTGAGCGCCCGACCTTCGTCAAGTACAATACGCTCAGGTTCCATTCGCCAGAAGGACTCATCCGGTGAACCACCGCATTCTTATTCTGTCCACCAGCGCCGGTTCGGGGCACAAGGCCGCCGCCGCCGCACTCGAAAAGGTCTTCCGACGCTCGCCGCAGGTTGCGGAACTGGTCAACCTCGACGCCCTCGAACGCACCAATGAACTGTACCGCGCCTTCTACTCCGATCTTTATCTGCGCCTGGTACAGGAACGTCCGCAATTGTTGGGATGGTGGTACCAGGCGAGTGATGAACCATGGAAGACCGACACCTTCCGCCTGTTGTTCGACCGGATCAATGCCGACCCGCTGACGCGCTTCATCCGTGAGTTCAAGCCGACGATAACCGTCTGCACCCACTTTATGCCAGCCGGCATTGTTGCGCAATTGCTGGCGGAAGAGGCGATCGAGACGCGGCTGGCAATCGTGACGACCGATTACGACTTTCATTCGATGTGGCTCAGCCCGCGCTTCAACCGCTACTTCGTGGCGCTGGAGGAAACAAAAGTACACCTGAAGGCTCTGGGGCTGCCGGAGGATCGTATCACCATTTCCGGAATCCCGGTCGATCCGTCGTTCGAGGAGACGATTGACCGCGATGAGGCGCTGGCGCGCTACCACCTGCGTCCCGACCTGCCGATCCTCCTGCTGTCGGCAGGTGCTGCGGGGATCGGTCCGGCACGGGAGGCAGTGCAGCAGATCATGGGTATGAACACGCCGTCGCAGGTAATTGTGGTGTGTGGCAGAAACGAAGAACTGCGCTCCGAACTCGTCGAACTGGTTGCACCGCAGGCGAAGCGCTTCCGTATGCTCGGCTTCACCGATGAGATGCCGGCGTTGATGAAAATAGCCACGCTCCTGATCGGCAAACCTGGCGGGTTGACCTCGTCGGAAGCGATGGCTGCCGGTCTGCCGATGGTCATCATTGCGCCGATCCCTGGTCAGGAGGAGCGTAATAGCGACCATCTGCTCGAAGAAGGAGTGGCGCTGCGCTGCAACCAGATGACGACGCTGGCGTACAAGATCGACCGCCTGCTGCAAAACCCCGAGCGCCTGACACGCATGCGTGAAAATACGCGCAACATCGGTCGCCCTGATGCTGCGCGCGTGATTGTCGAGACGCTCCTGCGCGAGGATGATGAGACGGTGGCGCTGAAGGAGTCGACGCCGCCTATTCGGATCCTGCCGCTGCGTATCAATATCGCTGATCTCTTCAGCCCGCCGCTGGAGGACGATGAGCAGTTCACCATCACCGACGCGCAAACCGATGAACCGATCGGCGTCGTCACGGGGAAAGAGGTGCGGGTGTTGTTCGACAACCTAGAGATAGAGAGTGCTGAAGACACGGACTTCTACCTCAACCGTGAGACGCTGGCGCTTCTTGCTGAACGCGGCGCAAGCGCCACATTGCTCGACATACTGCGACGCACTCTCGGTAATCGCAACGAGTGTGATGTCCGCTGGCGGCGGGGAGGGAGTGGGAAGACGTGATTGCCCGCTACCGTATGGTGCAAGCCGTATACCGCGCCTCAGCGCAAGCAGGAAGATACAATCGCCCTGGTCTCAGCATTGAAACATCTTGACACGTCCCTCCGATACGTGCTATGCTGGTCTGGCATATCTCCGCACCGCATGAGAAGAAACGTTCGCGTCTGAAAAACGCATAAACGCGGCATCCGCCGCGCGGCGGCATATCGTGCATCTCTGCCCGCCCTGACGACCAGAACGGGTTCGCTTCCGTTTTTATCGTTTTGCACAAGGAGGTGTCCATGGTCGAAGCTGTGACCGCTGCTTCGTCAGCACTGCAAGTCCCCGTGTCGGTTGATGATGTCATGACCGTCCTTCAGCATTGCTACGACCCATGCTGCAAAGAGCGACAGGTCAGTGTGGTGGACATGGGGTTGATCGAACAGGTGCGGGTCTCAGGTCGGCAGGTTGACATCGACATCATCCTGACGACCGGTTGGTGTCCATTTTCGCTCCACCTCTTGCAGATGATGGAGGAAGAAGTCAAAAGCATCCAGGGCGTCGAGGCGGTCAACGTCCAGATCACCTGGAACGTCCCCTGGTCTCCGGAGCGCCTGTCGGCAACGGCGCGTGAGCGTCTGCATCTCCCGCTGGATAAACTTCTTTCGCTGCGCGAAGCGCGCCTGGCGCGCGAGCAGCAGCTTCGTGAGTCGGACCGGTAGCGTATCAGCGTCTTCAGGAGGATCGCCATGATTGACGATGCGTTCGTGTTCGACGGTGTCTGTCACGTCTTCAATTTCGACAAGTCTAACGCCTTTGGAAAGCCAGGAGAGATGTTCATCGAACATCTGTACGCCTTCCATCAGGTGCTCAACGCTCCCGGCGAGAAAACCCTCACCCGCGAAGAGTACATGCGCGAATGGACGGTCGACGAAATCGCGCGCATGGTTTTCGACGAAAGCCCCACCGATATGATCATCGCGCAGCCGCTGCCGCTGACCGACCTGTTCAAGGATGGGTTATCGAAGTGGGAGAAATGCGCCGAAATGGCGCGCACATACCCGGATCGGGCCATTTTCTGGGGGTCGATCAACCCGCTCGAAGGGAAGAAGGCGCTCGATCTGATGGAGATTCAGGTGAAGGAGTATGGCGCCAGAGGCTTCAAGCTCTACAATGTGCGCTACGACTATGGGCAGCCATTCCCATGGCGCATGGACGATCCTCGGGTTGCATTCCCGGTTTTCGAGAAGGCATTGGAACTGGGGGTGAACCTGATCGGCGTTCACAAAGGCGTGCCGCTTGGTCCGCAGCCGGTCGAGCATACGCAGGCATGGGATATGGACGGCGCAGCCGCCAACTTCCCCGACATCAATTTCGTCATTTTTCACGTCGGGCTGCCATTCATCGATGAAATCTGCTGGCAACTGGTGCGCTACCCGAATCTCTACGCATCGATTGCCGCAACGGTCAACTTCGTCGTGCGTTCGCCGCGTGTCTTTGCCGAAACCATGGCGAAACTCCTCTTCTGGTGCGGCGAAGACAAGATCATTTATGGCGGCGAGACGCCGATCTGGCATCCGCGTGGCGCATTGAAGGCGTTCTGGGAGTTTGAACTGCCGGAGGATATTGTTCAGGGCTACGGATGCGGCCAGTTGACGAAGGAAGCGAAAAAGAAGATCCTGGGTTTGAACCTGGCGCGCCTCCACGGACTCGATGTCGAGGAGAAGAAGCGTAGCCTGGGATTGGCGGCGTAGGCGCCGGGGTGTGAGGCGCCCTCCTCGGTGACGGTCACCTGGTCGCCATATCACCCGCGCAGGTGAGACTCGTCCACGTTTGCTATCCGCCTGGCAAGTCATGTCTGGACCCGCTGGGGATCTGTGCATGGGTCCGGGCATGAATTGTCAGGCGGCATGGCACGTTGCCGCCTGACATTGAACTGTCGGGCTACGTGCGCGCAGGGCGTGGTCGCCCCCTCCCCTGGCGCAGGCGTTCACGTCGGCGCGTGCCGCCGGTCGAGACAGGCGGCAGATCAGGCGCGGTGGTTCCTGTTAAGTCATGACCACGCCCAACGGCAATTTCCCTCTTGACATTGCGCCAGAATCCACTACAATACGTTCCTGGCGCCTGTGCGCCAGAAGGAACCCGTGCTCTCCGGCAAAAACCTGCGCAGTGGCGCGCTGCGGTTTTTGGAGCGCCATCACAAGTGTTGTTCATCGCCAGATGAACCGATGGACCCGGTAGAGCTTTCAGGAATGATGTATGGACGGCAAAGCCAATTTATCCTGCTGCGACCTGTCGTGCCTGGAGCAGATGCGCTCTCTGGTGTGCGGTGCGGCGCTCGCCGTTCTGGATCGTCCCCTCTGACGAACCTCTCGAGTATGCGCCCCCGCACCGTCTGAGTGCGGGGGCTTTTTACGCCCATCAATCTGCCGGGCGAGTCCGGTCGCGTGTTCTGGACTCGTTTCGCTGGCGGTAACACCAGCCTCGTGCAGATGAAGGAGGTTCACTCCAATTGAATGGGCAGACCTACGTCACCACGTTCACCGACCGTTATGGCGTCGGCCCCGAAGGACAGATCAACGATTTTATCAGCCGCCGTGGCGACCGCTTGCTTCTGGCGGATCAAATAGATCTCAATGCGATGGTGGCGCGCTACGGCGCGCCGCTCGAAGTCGTCTATTGCCCGCAGATTACCGTGCAGATCGAGCGCATGCGGGAGTGGGCGGAAATGGCGCGCGTGCGCAGCGGGTATGCTGGCAACTTCATCTACGCATATGCAACAAAAGCCAACTTTGCCGAGGAAGTCGTGCGCACGGCGATCAGTTCCGGCGCGCATTACGAAACCTCCGCAGCAGCGGATGTCGCAATTGCGCATTACCTCTGGCAGCAGGGAGTCCTGCCGTCGGATCGGTTCATCTTCTGCAACGGCTCAAAGGACAACGCCTATATCGCTGCAATCGTCGCGTTGCGCCAGGCAGGGTTCGCGCGCGTTGTACCGGTCATCGACGATCTCGACGAACTCGAGATGCTGCTGACCGCGTGCCGCGAGCCATTGCTCCTTGGCGTCCGCGAGCGCCACGCCCCCGTAGATGTCGATGTCAACCATCCCGGCGGCGAGCGGTTTGGACTGACGCCGGACGAGATGGCGCACGTGGTTGAGCGGCTGCGCCACACGCCGCATCGTCTGGTGATGTACCACGCAATGGTTGGGAGCCAGATCGAGGACCCTGAGCGCTGGAACGAGCGTCTGGCGCGTTCGGCGGAGGCGTATGCTCGCCTGCGGCAGCGCACGCCATCGTTGTGGCTGTTCAACTTTGGCGGCGGTATGCCGACGTCCGCCTATTCGCTCGATTTCCGTTTCGACTATGTCGGCTTCCTCGAGCGCCTGATGAGCACGCTGGCGGCAGTGTGCGATACGCACGATATTTCGCAGCCGACACTGGTCGGTGAATTTGGTCGCTATACCGTCGCATCGCACAATGTGTTCATTATGGAGATCGGCAGGGTCAAGCGCGGTCAGGGTGACGCGCCAGATTGGGCGCTACTCAATGGCAGCCTGATGGTCTCAATGCCAGACAGTCTGATTGTGCCAGGGCAGGAATTCATCATCCTGCCGCTCGATGGATGGAACCGACCGGCGCGACCGGTGCGACTCGCGGGCCGATTGACATGTGACAGCGATGACTTCTTCCCGCGGCCAGGGTCGCCGCCGCTCTTGCTGCCCGACCCGTCTCCCGGTCAGAAGCTGGCGTTCTTCGGCGTTGGCGCGTACCAGCAGATGATCGCCGGTCGTGGCGGCGCGCACCACTGCCTGACGCCGGAAATGCGGCGGATCATCATTGAGCGGGATGAGGACGCGCTGGTCGTGCGCGAAATTGCGCCGCAAAACCTGGGGCAGATCATGGGGTTGCTGGGGTATGCCCGCGAGACGCTGGAACTGCCGCTGCCTCAGCCGGAACGCGTACCGGTAGAGCGCCGTGCGCCACGCGAACCGATCCGCACGCTGCGTCCGGCGCGACGCCGGAATGCGCTGCGCAATGCCCCGCTGCCACGTTATGGCGCTGAGAGGCGGGGATGGGGGTTGAGGGTTAGGGGTTAGGAGAACCGGGAACCGAGAATCGAGAACTGGGAACCAGGAACCGGGAGCACGGCGGATTGCGTCGCTATCGCGCGCAATGACACCGCCCTCCTTCCCGGTTGAGATGTCGTCTGGCATCACCCGATCGCCGTTGATCGGCGCTCCTGCTCCACCAACCGTCACATCCATGCCGGAGATGGTTGTGCTGCCATCGGCAACGCCTGTTCTGGCAGCGCAGAAATCTGCCAGAGCACGACTCACACATCCGCCACACACACCCGGTCGCGTTGCTGCGCCACTCGTTCGCACACAGCGAGGAGGCGCACAGCGCGCTGGGTGTAGGTATACGGCATCACCCGTTCCCGCCCGCGCTGCGCCAGCGCCTGACGCTGTGCAGGATCACCGAGCAGCAGGCGCAGCGCGGCAGCGAGTGCCGCGCGATCACCGCGCGGGAAGTGAAGCGCGCCATCGCCGCCAGTGATCTCGCGTAGCGCTGAGAGATCGGGGCACACGACAGCGCGTTCCATTGCCATGTACTCGAACAATTTCAACGGCGAGGCGGTGACATCGGTCACCGTGTCGGGAATGACCAGGACGTCGGCGGCTGCCAGGTAGATCGGCACGCGATTCTGTGGCTGCACGCCGGCAAACGTCACCCGGTCGCCAATGCCGAGGCGCTGCGCCTGCTCGACGAGTGCGGCGCGCTCCTGGTCGCGCCCGCCAACCAGGATCAACCGCGCGCCGGGAACATCCACCAGCGCGTCAAGCAGCAACTCAACCCCGCGGTAAGCGAAGGTCAATCCGGCGTAGACGATCGTGGGTTCATCGGGCATTCCGAGCGTGCGCCGGGCAGCATTGCGATCCTGGGGCGTGTAGATCGTTTCGTCGTAGGCGTCGGGCAACACCGCAACCTCGCGCGGATCGCGCAGCCCAAGCGATGCCAGCAGATCACGGAACGCAGCGGTCAGCGAGGTCAATGCCGCCGGTTGCGTCAGCGTCAGGCGGTCAACCAGGTGCAACAACGGTTGCGCCCAGCGCTCTTTCGCGCGCGACGGGTTGCGGCTCTCCAGGTCGTGAACTTCGTACACAACCTGCATGCCAGTCAGACGGGGGACCAGCAGCGCGAGCCACAGCGCACAGATCACCTCGCGCACATAGATGACATCAAAATGCGGGCGACGCGCCAGGCGCCGCCAGATCAACACCGCCAGCACCAGCCAGGCATAGACGCTGCGCTCAGCGTAGTACCAGAGGGTCGAGCGATAAAGCCGCGACAGGCGACCGATCCCGATGCGCGGCAGGTGGAGCGCCAGCCCGTCGAATACGCTGGGACCGGCTTCGACCCGCGGCACGATCGCCAGCGTCGCCGGCGCCAGCGCCTTCAACGCCCGCAGTGTGGCATGGGTTTGCACCGCGTTGGCAGAGCGCAACCGCAGACTGTTGGGGTAAGCGACATAGCAGATGCGCATGGCATTACCTGGCAGGCGCCTGAGCGCCTTTGCCCGACAGGAATGGCTCGTAAAGGCGCAGCAGATGTTCGGCGATCGTGCGCGAATTGAACGTCGCTGCCATGGCGGGTCCACGCTGCGCATACCTTTCCCACAGCGATCGATCGCGCAGCAGGCGCACCAGCGCTGCGCCAATCGCTTCCCCGCTGCGCGGCGCCACGACGATCCCGCAGTCCGCAGCAGCGACATAATCACTGACGCCGGTTGTAGAGGTGACGATCGGCGGCGTGCCAACCGCAGCCGCTTCGACGACGACGCGGCTGAACGACTCGGCGACTGACGGGACAACCGCAACATCAGCCGCTGCCAGATGCGTCATCGTCTGGTCGTGTGGAATGCCGCCGGTAAACGTTATCGCTGATGCGATCCCCAGCGCTTCTGCGCGTCGCTGCAGGTATGCGCCATAATCGCCAAAGCGCTGCGTGCGGCGATTCGGACCCACAATCAGCACCTGCGGATCGATGCCGCCTGTGCGAGCGTGGGGAATGGCTTCCACCAGATATTCGATCCCCTTGAACGGATGAAGACGGTTCAGGCTGACGACGATCGGGCGAGCGGGATCGAGATTATAGCGGGCGCAGATCGCTGTTCTGCTCTGTTGACGCAACATTTCGACGTCTATGTCAGGAGGCGGATAACTATCAGCAGTGATGTTGTAAGGGATGGCGGTTACTTTTGTGGGGGGAGCGCCTAACCGCACTGCCAGTGAGCGGATCTGCGGCGAATCGGCGCGGAGCGTATCAGCGCGCCGAAACACAAAAGGAAGCAGCATACGCACCGCAAAAAATCGTGCATACCCATAATCGAACTCCGGCACGCTCATAATGTCGGCGCCGGGCAACGTGACGGCGAGTGGCGGATGGAGCGAGCGCGGTGTCAGTGCAGCGACCAGACCAAGCGGAAATGCCGTCTCGACATGCACGAGATCATGGTGTCGCAGCGCAATGAAGCGGCGATAGTGCGCAAGTGCGCCCGCCAGATAGGGATACCCGGTCGGGAGCGCCAGTGCGCGGTTGAGACTCTTGAGCGTCGTACTGGAACTGACCGGCAGGCGATGGACGACAATGCCTTCCTGCACCTCGCTGGTCAGGCGCGCGATGCCAGCGGCGAGCGTGATCACTTCGGCATCGATGCCGTACTCACGCCAGGCATTGATCACTTCGGCATGGATGCGATTCCCCATCAGAGAAGGATCATAGCGCGGGATGAAGTACAGAATCGTCATGTTATGATCCGGTGCGACGTTCATAGATGATGAACCCGTCGCCATACAGAACCGGTTGATATTCTCTTGCGAGGCGCCAATCAAGTTCAGGAAATGCTCTGGTCGTATCAGTCCCACTGACCCAGGGTTTGTCCTCAGCGGTAATTTGAATGACGAACTGCGGACGACTCGCATCAAACTCATCAATGAATCGCTGGCGAAGACGTTGGATGGTCGGATGCGAAATATGGTGATAGAGGAAAAAATCTTCGACAAAGGACGTTGCCGGCACGGTTCGAGCGATCAATGCAGCATAATTGGCGCCGCCAGTCCAATCGAGAGACTGCACCCGGTCATCTGGTCCGACCCGTTCGCGCAAAAATGCGGCTATCCGGTCGGTACGCTGGAATTTGCGACCCGTCGGCGGGCCGCCAAAGAGATGCAATTCTGGGGCAGGACGGGCTGCTGCGACAATCACCATGCCGACCATCAGAAGGGCCATCAGACGGAAACGTCCTGATCGTTCCAGAAGACGAAAAGTGAGCGCCGTCAGCAGTACGAGAAAGAAGAGCATGGGCAGCCAGTGGTACGACCAGAACTTGCCAGCAGGTATGGGGTAGATGGCATACCCGATTGCCAGGGCGACCAGCATCTGAACGAACATGCGATGATTGCGAGCAAGCGTTTGGTCGCGGAGCGACGTTACAGCGCCGATCAGCGCCGTAATCAACCAGAGGTGATGTCCGCCGAACTCTACCCAGTTGTTCCATACATACCACGGGTAACTGATAGCGTTGATCGTTTGATGGACTCTATCGAGACGATTGTAGAGCGGCCAGTAATTGATTGCGATATCAAGAAAATGGTCCCAGGCGCCCGACGACCAGAGATAACCGGCGACTGCCAGGATCGGCAGTGATGCGCCGGTCACAACAGCGGCGCCTGCCAGGAGAACGAACACGAAACGATTGGTGATCGAACCATCCGGCGTCCCGTGCGTCCAGACATACCATCCGGCAACTATCGGTAAGCCAATGATGGCATGCGGTTTGATCGTAGCGGCGAGACCGAACAATGAGCCGATGGCAGCAACCGAGAGATAAAATCGTAGTGATGCGGCAGCGTGGCTGATGCGTGCAATGATAAGCGCCAGGCTGAGGGGAACGAGCAGGATGAACTCGCGTTGAAGCGCCATATACGCGCCGCTTCGCAGGTAGAGCAGCCCGAACGTGATTGCTGCTGCCCATCCGACATACGTCCCCAGTGGTCGAAGCGCTACAAATATGCTGGTCAGAAGCGCAAGCAGGAGCGTCTGATCAGCAAAGCGCAGTCCCATATCGGTAAACCCGAACAATCCGCCAATCGCTGCGCTCAACAGATATGTTCCAGGCATGTTCTGAACGACGAAATCGCGGTACGGCGCCAGACCGTGGCGTTCGATCAACCATCCCAGGTAGATCATGTTGGCGGCGTCGAATCCGAGACGCCACCGGAGTGAGAAAACAATCGACAGAACGAGCAGGCAACTCAGCGCGCCAAATAGCCACATGAACGCTCGTTTTCGACATACGGCGGTCTGTTCGTCCTGAAGAGCAGACTTCACAAGCCATAATCCGGCAAAACCGGCGCCGACAGCCAGTGTCAGATCCCAGACGCCGGGTTGTATGGCTGCTGTCAGATCCGGCGCCAGGCGCCAGGCAGCAACGGGGATCAGCGCGATGCCCAGGGATCCAGCTATTGAAATCGAAGATGGCAACCAGAGACGCAGCCAGGCATGCGCCAGCAGCGCTGTAACTACAACGGTAGCACAGCGTAGTGTTGCGAGCAACTCGAGACGCTCGCCTGCGGGGCGTATTCGCACGCTGCCAACCGCCACTCCAAGCGCCCGCCGATCAGCAGTGCCGCTCGATGCTGAAACTCCTGTCAGTTGTAATCCGGGGTGCATCCACAGCCAACCTTCCGGCGCGAGCAGCACGTGGTATATACGCCAGGACGGCGCTATATCGAGCGTAAATGGCGACTGCACATCAGTTGCAAACGTTATAGCAGTGGCTGGCGCATCGGGATACTGTGGCGCTGTGAGCGGCAGCGAAAGGATAATGCCGCTGTATTCCCGATATGCGTCAAAGTGGATAATGCTTTGATATTTGCTCCAACGCCAGACGGCGGTATCGTTCCGCTCAACGCCCCAGAAATTATCGAAGATGGCTGACGCCATCGCCCCATCGACAGCAAAGCGCTGCAAACCGGGTGTAGGCGGAAAAGCCGCCGCTGCTGCCAGCAGCCCGATGGCAACAGCATACAGCAGGCTCGCCAGGGTTGATGCAGACCCAAAAATCTGTTGCTGCACAGATCGCATCGAGGCCAGCACGCAGGTTACTCCCGTATAGTTCCTGTGTCGAACCTCGACAGTATACCATAGCTCTTTCTCGTAAAGACGCGCGCTGGCGACCATACGCGCACTCCTCTGCGGAGCGAGGTAATCAGGGAGTTATGCGCCTTTGTTACAATAGTTGCACAGGATATCTTGTCAGGAGAGACAAGTATCGTGAACAACGACCAGGTCTGTCGCAGGTGCAACAGGTATGGATGTTGAATCGCTCCGAGTGGAGAATGAGGCGCTCAAGGCTCGTGTGAGCGAGCTGGAGCGCGCATTGCAGCATACACAGGACGAGAGTCGTTCCCCTCTCTTTTCCGCTGCTACCGATTACTTCACGTCGCTTCACGAAACGGCGTTAGCAATCATGAGTCGTCTTGATCTGAACGACGTTCTTGAGGCGATCGTGCTGCACGCGACACGTCTGGCGGGTACGAGTGATGGATACATTGATCTCCTATCGCCTGATGGCACACAGATGGAAATGAAGATCGGCATCGGTTGGTATGCTGAACATGGCCGTGAACCGATCAATGTCGGTGAAGGCATCAGCGGCAGAGTCTGGCGAACCGGCAAACCCGTGATCGTCCCGGATTATCGCACCTGGGAAGGGCGCGTTCGTTTCCTGGACGCTTCGAACATAGGAACCATCGTTGCTGTGCCGCTCCGGTCGGAGTCGAACGTCATTTTGGGCGTCTCGTATCGCGCGTCGGATTGTCTGGTTACCGACGCGCTCGTTGACATGTTGCTGCGCTTCGCCGAACTGGCGGCGATTGCGATCGACAATGCCCGTCTTTACACAACAGTGCAGGAAGAACTGGCCGAACGACGCCGGATCGAAGCCGAGCTGCGCGAGAGCGAACAGCAACTGCACCATCTGTATGCAGTAACCCGGCGTCAGGCGCAGGAGTTGCACCTGATCGGTCAGGTGCGCGAAGCCATTGCACGCGAGATTGACCTGCCGGCGCTCTTCCGCACCGTTGTTGAGTCGATCGCGGCAACCTTTGGGTATACGCTTGTCTGTCTCTATGTGCGCGACGGTAATGATCTGGTTCTGCAGCATCAGGTTGGCTACCCGACACAGGTAGAACGAATCCCCATCGGTAAAGGCGTGATAAGTCGCACAATTCTCAGCGCCAAGCCGACCCTGGTCGCCGATGTGCGCAGCGACCCCGATTTTATTGGCGTGATGAACAATATCGTATCAGAAGTCTGCGTACCGCTGCGTGACCAGGATCGCATCATCGGTGCGCTCAACATTGAGAGCGTCGATGGTGTGGCGTTGACCGAGGACGATCTCCGTCTGATGACGGAACTCGCCGGGCACATTGATGTTGCTATCGAACGCGCCCGGCTATATGAGCAACTGTGGCGGCGCGTGCAGCAACTCGATGCACTCTACGAAACGATGTCCGACATTACCGGCAACCTGGATCGCGACACTATCCTGAGGGCGATCGTTGAGCGCATGGTTGCGCTGATGCGCGCAACGCACGGAATGATTGCGCTGTACGATCCTGTGCAAAACAACCTGCGGATTCATTATAGCTTCGGGATGGATCGCGATTACGCCGGCGTGCGTGTCACGCTGGGCGAAGGGGTGATTGGCAGAGTGGCGCTGACGCGCCAGCCGTTGGTCGTATACGATTATAATCGCTGGGAAGGACGATCCCTGGTCATTCACGCTGCGCCTTCTACGAATGTTGTGGCAGCGCCGCTGCTGGCAGGTGATGAGCTGATTGGCGCTCTAAGCGCAGGCGATGTCAATCTGAAGCGGGTGTTCACGAATGATGATATTCGCCTGCTCAGCATGTTTGCTCAGCAGGTGACGATTGCGATCAAGAATGCGCGGCTGTTCGCTGAAGCGCAGCACCTGGCAATTACTGATCCCTTGACAGGCATCTACAACCGGCGCTACTTCTTCGACGCGGCAGTGCGTGAATACGAGCGGGCGCGGCGTCATCGTCACTCCCTGGCAGTGCTCATTGCCGATCTCGACAACTTCAAGCAGATCAATGATCGCCACGGTCATCCGATCGGCGATCAGGTGTTGCAGGCAGTCAGCCGCATCTTTCGTCGTGAACTGCGCTCGATTGATCTGCTGGCTCGCTATGGCGGCGAGGAGATCGTTGCGTTGCTGCCCGAAACCGATTGTAGCGGGGTTGTTCGGGTGGTTGAACGCCTGCGGTTGCGTCTGATGGACGCAATTGCAACCGATCGCTGCGAGGTTCGAATCACTGCCAGTTTCGGCGCTGCTGTCAGTCAACATATCAACGCTCCAGATGTCGAAACGCTCATCACCTGCGCCGATCAGGCGCTCCTGTCTGCCAAGCAGCAGGGGAAGGATCGTCTGGTGATCTGGTGCGATAGGTGCGATAAAGCCGGGAATTGTCCGCATCTGCCTCCGGATGCGCTGCATCGCCGTATAACGGTTATGCCGCTCACAAACCAGCCCTCAAGTGAAACGAAGTAGCCGTACCATTCTGACTCACGAAGCGGTAAAATAGAGGTTAACAGTCCTGCCCGGACCCGGGGTTCCATCTATTCAACCGCTCTGCCGCATGCGACCGCTGAACCCGGTCGCCGAAAGGTGTCGAGTAGCGTGTTTCAGCAGGGGATCATTCGTCCAAACTGGTTCATTTTTTCCTACAGCGTGCTGACGCTCCTGCTCGCCGCGCTGGTGATCGCATTGCGCGGCTATGAATATATCCTCTATCTCCTGATATGGCCCGTTGTCCTGAGCGCTGCTCTTGTTCCCTGGCGGATGTATCTGATCCTGCTCGGCTTCGGTGCAGCAGTTACCGCCATCACGTTGCCGCTGGCGGTTTCACATCTCGAAGATTCGGCAAAGACCGCACTGGCAGCAACGCTGGCGGCCAGCTTGATCTGCGAAAGCGTCTATCGACTGGCGCGCCGTCAACGCGCCATGGCGCGCGCATTGCGCGAGAGCGAAGAACGATTCCGCTGCACCTTCGAACGTGCCCCTGCGCCTATGGCGGTGACCGACCTGCAGGGGCGCCTGAAGTGGTTCAATCAGCGTCTGTGCAAGATGCTAGAATACGACCGCTCTGGACTGAGTCGGCAGGTGATGAATCGTTTTGCGCATCCAGATGACCAGAGTATCCGTTTGCACGCTGCATTGCTGGCATCGGACGACGGAGAAGCGGCGATTGAAAAACGCTATGTGACAAAGAATGGTCAAGTCGTCCCCGTACTGCTCAAAGGGACGTTGTTGCGCAATGCCGCAGGCGAACCCCACAAAGTGCTGGTCATTTTCTTTGATCTGACGGCGCAGCGGGAAGCAGAAGCGCAACGTCTGGCGCTGGAGCGTCATATGCTCGAGGTTCAACGGCTCGAAAGCCTGGGTGTGCTTGCCGGAGGAGTGGCGCACGATTTCAATAATCTGCTGGCGAGCATCCTGGGGAATACCAACCTGGCGTTGCTCGACACGCCGCCGCATTCACCGGCGCGCGCCTGCCTGGAACAGGTCGAGGCCGCAGTTCAACGTGCGGCTGACCTGACCCAGCAAATGCTCGCATATACCGGACGTGGTCAGGTCACCCGTGAAACAATCGATGTGAATGCTGCGCTCGATGCCATGAATACGCTCTTGCGCACGGTCGTCCCTGCTGCCATATCAATAGACTATCAGTTTGAGCAGGAAGCGCTGAAGGTTGGCTTTGATCGGACGCAGTTGCGTCAGATAGTTGTGGCGCTGGTCAATAATGCCGCAGAAGCGATCGGCGACCGGTCGGGTCAGATTGTGATCACAACCGGCGAACGTGTCATTGATGCAGAGCGGCTGCCGTACCCTGCCGTTGGCGCAGAGATGCATGCGGGGCGCTACGCAATCATCGAAGTGCGCGATACCGGTTGCGGAATCGACCAGCACATGATGCCGCGCCTGTTTGAGCCGTTTTTTTCGACAAAGCCGGGCAGGCGTGGGCTGGGACTCGCCGCAACGCTCGGTATGGTGCGCAGCCACGGCGGTGCAATCCAGGTCGAAAGTATTCCGGGGCAGGGAAGTACGTTTCGTGTCTTCATTCCTGTCGAGATGCCGACGGCAGGAGCCACGCCGCCAGCGCCCGCTCCGTTCTCGCAGGTCGAAGCCGTGCAGTCGGCGTCCCGCGAAGCGCAGGGCACGGTTCTCGTCGTTGATGATGAACGGTCAGTGCGCTCAGTAGCAGCGCGCATGGTCGAGCGTCTGGGATTTGAGACCCTCCAGGCGCCTGATGGCGAGGCCGGTGTCGCCTTGTTTAATGCCCATGCCGACTCGATCACCTGTGTGTTACTCGACGTTTCCATGCCAGGAATGAGCGGAGCGCAGGCGCTCCAGAAGATGCGCGCCATCCGCCCTGACGCGCCAATCGTCCTTATGAGCGGGTACGCTGGAGAAGAACTGGCTGCGCGTTTTGGACAATTGCAGCCGAACGGTTTTCTCCACAAGCCGTTCGACACGGCAGAACTCAAAGCCTGCCTCGATGCCGCGCTGCGAAAGTGAGAGTTGCCTCTCGCTGCCGATATGCCGGTCGAACACACGATCCTTGCCGCTTTTCCACACTTTCTTCTTCCGCTATCCGCCTGCCTGGCGACTGAAGTCGCGGGTCACGGACAGCGACGCTCGCCTGCGCGAGCTGGACCGGGGCAATACCGGAGGATGTTCTCACAAGCCATCAGTCGCCAGCCCAGGCGGATTGCAACGATGACGCGCTTTCCTGCCGCCTGACACATCGTGCCTGCACCCGGCGTCCATAGCCCAATCCGCGCGAATCCATCGCAATCCGTACGTATCTGTGTTCCATCATAGCTTACAGGGGCTGGGCATCTCATGCGAGGCGCCCGGCAATCGCTTGCCGGATCCAGGCTTCCTGCTCCTCGCGCGTTATAGCGACTCCATCGAGGTGCGCAGCGCGCAGACCGGCGAGCAGTTCGCCGAAGCGTGGTCCCGGGCGCAACCCGAGCGACTCGAGGAACTTTCCGTTGATCGCCAGTTTGACGCCGCGCAGATGATCAATGTAGCGCTGAATCCACTGCGGCGCCGGCGACGGTTCGGCAATGTGCGCGGCGCGCAGTGCGGCAGCGCCAATCCCGTGCAGCGCTCGATCAATCGCACTATCTGCAACCCGCTGATCGGACCCTTCGGCTTCGGCGCGCAACGCCTCGACGCGCTCACGCACCAGCGTCAGGTCTGCCAGGAGACGGGTTTCGCCTGCCGGCAGACGGTATCGGGTTGCAAAGGCAGTGCGCTCGTCGCCGGTCAACGGGTAGACCAGCAGCGCCAGGTACAGATCGGACAATAAGACGTCGGGGAAAGCCGCCTGCCGCGCAGCCGCAAACCATTCCGCGACAGCAGGAGTCCACTGAAGAGCCGGGTGCATGGCGTGCAATACGCCCAGATCGTCGAGGAGCGCCAGCGCCGGATCAGGATGTTCTTCCGCCAGAATGAGCCGCAGTTCGTGCATTATCCGCTGTGGGGTGGCGCGCCCCAGGACGCCCTGCTCGAGCGCATCGCCGATCAATGCGCGTGTGCGCGGCTCGATGGCGAATCCCAACCGCGCGGCAAGACGCGCTGCTCGCAGAATGCGCGTGGGGTCGTCAATGAAACTCAGATTGTGCAGCACGCGGATCAAGCGGCGGGTGATGTCGCGCCTTCCGCCGTAGAAGTCGTAAAGCCAGCCATAACGCGCCGGATTGAGGCAGATCGCCAGCGTGTTGATGGTAAAGTCGCGGCGATGCAGATCGTGCCGCAGCGAGGCGGCTTCGACGTCGGGCAGGGCTGAAGGACGCTCATAGAACTCGGTGCGCGCCATCACGAAGTCGAGGGTAAGCGATTGCTCATTGGGGCGTTCGAGGGTCAGGGTAGCGGTCCCAAATGCGGCATGGCTGCGTACCATGCCGCCAAGTTCGGTTGCCAGCGCTTCCGCCAGACCAATCGCATCGCCTTCAACCACCAGATCGAGATCGTCCGGCGGGCGCTCCAGGATCATATCGCGCACCGCGCCGCCAACGATATAGAGCGCTGCGCCGCGCTGCTGCGCCCGCGCGCCAGCGCGACGCAGAATGGCCAGCAGTTCGGGATCGAGGAAACGTTCCAGCGCTGCGCTGACGATCTCGTGGTCACTCTTGCCCGCATCCTGCCCGGTTGCCCAGGCGCGCAGCAGATCGCTGCGGGTGATAATGCCCAGTAATCGCTTTTGCGCATCAACAATCAGCAGGCGACCGGTGCGATCGCCGTTATCGGCGGCGAGCGCGCTGCGCACAGTGGCGAGTGATGCGTCCGGCGGCAGGAGCGTCGGACCATGCCAGAGGTAGCGCGCCAGCGGAGCGTCGCGCAAGCCGTGGCGCAGCGCCCGATCGAGATCGCGGCGCGAAATGAGTCCCTGCACCACCCCATCGTGGTTGACGACGGGCAACGCGCCATGCCCGTAGCGCAACAGCAACTCCTCCGCCTGCGCTACGGTTGCGTCGATGGGCGCCGTGTGCACCGGGCGGGTCATAATGTCGGCGGCGGTCAGCGCGGGTTGCATCATATCGCGTACTGCCGCTTCCACACGAGCGAGGAGCGTTTCGGCGTCAATTCCGCGCACGTATGCCGCAGCAGCGTAGCGATGCCCGCCGCCGCCGAAACTTGCCGCCAGCGCGCCAGCATCGAGTGTATCGGCGCTGGCGCGCAGAATGAGTTGCGTGCCGGTATCGCCGGTCGCAATCGCCAGCGCGATGACCGCCGGAGCATACAGGTCGCGCAGGCGATGCGCCAGCGACGAGAGTTCAGGCACCGGTCCGTCGACCCGCGCCCAGGCAAAGAGCGCCGTCCAGCCACTGATTTCCTCCAGGCGCATCGTCTGTTCAAGCTGGTGCAACACCTGTTCCTGCACTGCCGAGAGCGGACGACGGAGAAACTCGCCAACCGCCTCGATCCGCGCGCCGCGTTCGAGCAGCCAAGCAGCGCATGCCACATCGATGGCGCGTGTGCCAGGCAACGACAGACTCCCGGTGTCTTCATAAATGCCCAACAAAAGGAGAGTCGCCTCAACGGAGGTCAGGGGCAGGTGATGTTCCATCAACCGTCGTACCAGGATGGTCGTGGTGGCGCCTGTGTCGGCGTAGATCAACTCCTCGTGGGAAGCAAGATCACGTTCCGGGCGATGATGATCGATGATGATGGTCGGGATCGGCGTGTCACCCAGCAAGGGGAGGCGCGGAACCGTTGCGGTATCGACCAGGATCAGGCGCGTGACCGGCTCGCGCGGCAGATCGCTCATGCGCGCGAAGGGAAGTTCTTCGCGGTACAGCGCAGCAAACTCGCGCACATTCTCGTTCAACTGTGGATTGAGCACAGCCAGCGCGCCGGGGTAAAGGCGTGTCGCCGCCATCTGCGACGCGAGCGCGTCGAAGTCGGTGTTGCTATGGGTGAGGATCAGTTCCATAGATCGGCGATCATGCGTTCGAGCCACTCCACCCAGGGCCAGGCGCGCTGCCGGCTGAACTCCGGGAGCGGCATCCGCCGGATCGCGAGGTCGAGCAACGAGAGCGTGCAGTTCTCCGCCAGTCGGCGGCACTCGACCCAGCCGGCGACTTCGCGCCCGTCACGCAGTGTAACATAAACGGCGATGGTTATCGGTCCGACATACTCGCCATACTGGCGATTGACCCGATCAGGATACATCTCGCCGAAGCGAATCTGTTGATACGCGATGCGCCGGGTCCGTAGCGCATACGCGACCTGATCTTCATACGAGCGGATCGGCGGCGGACGCAAAGCCAGCAACGCCCCAACGGCAATGATGCACATCAGAGCGCAGGCGGCGACGATGAGGAGCGAACGCACAATCCACAAACGGTCGGTCATTGCAGCACGATTTCACGCCCGGTTTCGGCGCTCTCCAGCACTGCCTCCATCATTTCCTGCACGATCAACCCGTGGCGCAGCGGCGCCTGACAGGGGGCGCCGTCGAGAATGCATTCGACAAAATGGGTGGCAATCGCCGTCCACACTCCTTCCCAGTCTTTGGGAACATGGAACGTGCTGTCGACCGGCGTGCCGGCGATCGTGCGGTAGATGGTCAGCGGATTATAGCAGCGCACCCCGGCTTCCGTGCCGAACAGTTCGATTTGAAAATCGTCCGGTTGATGCGCCGCCCAGAAACTTTCGACCTGCAAGCCAGCGCCGTTGGCGAAGCGAATGAAGCCGCCAGCATAATCATCGGCAGCGTACAGTCGCGCCAGTTCCGGTTGTGGCTTGTTGTCGAAATACCCCATGCCGCGTGGACCGAATTTCGCTCCTGCGACTGCGACGGCGCTCACCGGCTGCGGCATGCCCATCATCCACCAGGCGGCATCGAGCACGTGCACCCCCATGTCGCGGAAAGCGCCGCCGCCTTTCTGAACGAACCCCGGACTCCAGTGGGGAATGCCGCTGCGCCGCACGCTGCGCGCGCGCGCATAGTACACGTCGCCGAGTTCGCCCTTTGCGGCCATCGCGCCGACGATCTGCGTCTCGCGCGAAAAACGGGTCGAGAGCGACATCATATTGACGACGCCAGCCGACTCAGCGGCGGCGACCAGGTCACGCGCTGGAGCAACGGCATCCGCCAGCGGTTTGGTGACGAGCACGTGCTTATTGTGGCGCACGGCTTCGAGCGCCACCGGCACGTGGAGTTGGTTGGGAGTGCCGACGAACACCGCATCGATTGAACGGTCGCGGCACATCTCGCGGTAGTCGGTATACAAGGCGAGCGGTTCGGAGAGTTTGAGTTCCGCCGCCAGTTTGTGCATGCGCTCTTCGGCGACATCGCAGAGCGCCGCGATGCGCGCGCGCGGCGTGTTCAGAAAGCCGCGCGCATTCGCCTTGCCGATGCCCATGCCAACGATGGCGACACGTACTTCTTTCATGGGAGGGATCTCCATTTACAAGGAAGCATCTTTCACAGGTTTATTGAGATCGTACAGCATTGTCTGAAGGAGGGTCTTCAACTCAGGCAACTGCTGCGTCGCAATCGCCCAGATAATGTCCGGGTCGGCAGCAAGATGCCGGTGAATGACGACATTTCGCAACCCGACCACTCGACGCCAGGGAACGAGCGGATATTGTTCACGCAGAGCTTCGGGGATCTGACGTGCGGCTTCGCCAATAATCTCCAGGTTGCGTATTACAGCATCGAGCACCAGGTCATTGGCGACAAATGCCGCTTTGTCGAGGCTATCGATGTAGCGTTCTCTTTTGACGACGGACTCAGGCATGTCGAGCAAGAAGGGCATCCCGTTCCGGCATAGACGAGGTCCCTTTCAACAGACGTCCACACGTGAGGTTTTCGCCTGAGCGACTCGATGGTGGCCAGGTCGACTCTGATATTCAGGATCTCTTCCAGGTAATCGTGTAAATCGACGATCTCCCAGCCCAACAGACGTGCCAGCTCTGCTGCGATATCCACGTCGCTCACCGATGTGTGTTCCTGACGCGCATAGGCGCCAAAGACCGCAATACGCCGTACTCCGAAGCGACTCGTCAATGTCTCTCGATGATCGTCCAGTATGCGTTGAATTTCGGTCAGGGTTTTCATGGGGCGTCACTGCTTTCACACTCTTCGAGACAGCATCGGAATCGTCACTTAGTATCACAAGTGTTCTTCATGATTATGACACATAAGGACAGCATACTACTCTAGTTTCAGCGATCTTCCGATAATTTCCTTCATAATCTCGGTTGTGCCGCCGTAGATCGTCTGCACGCGCGCGTCGAGGAAGGCGCGCGCTATCGGGTATTCGCGCATGTAGCCGTAGCCGCCGTGCAGTTGCAGACATGCGTTGACGACCCGCTGCTGGAGTTCGGTCGTCCACCATTTTGCCATGGCTGCGGTCTCTGCGGTTAACTCGCCCCGGTTCAGCGCCACCACACATTGATCAACAAACACGCGCCCGATCTGCACCTCGGTCGCGAGTTCCGCCAGGGTGAAGCGCACGGTCTGGAGCGCGCCGAGTGGACGACCGAACGCCTCGCGCTCGCGGCAGTAGCGGATGGTCTGCTCCAGCGTCGCTTCGGCGGCAGCCACGGCGCCGACCGCAATGGCGAGACGCTCGCGCGGCAGTTGTTCCATCAGATAGCGGAAGCCCTGCCCTTCCTCGCCGAGCAGATTGTCGCGTGGCACGCGCACATCGTGGAAAAACAGTTCGGCGGTGTCCTGCGCGTGCAACCCGATCTTTTCCAGGCGTCTGCCGCGTTCGTACCCTGGCATACCGCGCTCGACGACCAGCAGGCTGATCCCCTTAGCGCCGCGATCCGGGTCGGTCTTCGCTGCAACGATGACCAGATCGTTGAGGATGCCGTTGGAGATGAAGGTTTTCTGCCCGTTCAACACATACGAGTCGCCGTCGCGCAGCGCCGTGGTGCGGATGGCTGCCAGGTCGCTGCCGGCGCCCGGTTCGGTCATCGCAATCGCGGTAATGCACTCGCCGCTGACGCAGCCGGGCAGCCAGCGCCGGCGCTGCTCCAGCGTCCCGTAGTGCAGGATGTAGGGAACCACAATATCGGTGTGAAGGACAAAGCCTGGACCGGTGGCGCCGATGCGCCACAACTCTTCGCCAATGACGACGTTGAAGCGGTAGTCGCGCGCGCCGACGCCGCCATACTCTTCCGGCACATCCATGCAGAGGAACCCCTGACGACCGGCAGATCGCCACAGATCGCGCGGCACGGCGCCGGCGCGCTCCCATTCCGTGTGAAATGGCGCAATTTCTCGCTCAACAAAGGCGCGAAATGCGGCGCGGAAGAGATCGTGTTCCGGCTCAAACAGTGCGCGTTTCATCAGACGAGGAGATCCGGCATTGTCGCGGGAGTGCGCGTGGTGATCTGCTTGCCCAGGCGGTCGAGCGCGTATTCGATGCCTGCCTGCAGGTTGCTGCGCGTCACTACCGTGCTCAGGTCGATCCCTAGATGGACCATCGCCTGCGCCACCTCCGCCGAGATGCCGACCAGCACGCAGTGTGCGCCAAGCAGCGATGCGGCGCGCGTCGCCTGGATCAGGTGATTGGCGACCGATGTATCGACCACCGATACGCCCGTAATGTCGATGATTGCGATTTCGGCGGCGTAGTGCTGAATACCGTTGAGCAGCGCTTCCATGATCTGTGCGCTGCGCCGGCTGTCGATTGAACCGACAAGCGGCAGGACGATGATCTCGTCGTAGATCGGAACAACCGGCGTGGACATTTCGCGGATCGCCTGGATGAGCCGCTCCTGCTCCTCAACGGTTGTGCGCAATTGCTCGCGGCTCTGCTCCAGCTCCATGCGTTCCCGAATGCGCTTTGTCACTACCTGGGTAAAGGAGATAATCCCGCCGATAGCGCCGTCGCCCTTGAACCAGGGATAGCATTTCCAGGAGATCCATTCCATCGAACCGTCTGCGCGAGGCCAGGGATCGTCCTCGGCTTCTTCAAACGAGCCAGCCAACGCTCGACGATGAATGTCTTTCCAGCGTTCCGGCAAATCGGGGAACACGTCGTAATGGGATCGACCGATGATATCCCGACCTTCCAGACCGTACTCCTGCAGCCAGCGTTTATTTGCCAGGATGTAGCGCATATCGGTATCGAGCATAGCAATGGCTGCTGGCGTATGTTCAACGAAGAAACGCAAACGTTCCTCACTGGCGCGGAGTTCGCGTTCTATTGCTTCATAGCGCAAAATCTGCTGCTCGAGTTCCGCCACGCGCGCATGCAATCGCTCAATCTCGGAGTCGGGAGCGTCGGACATGTTCGCCTCACAGTGGTAAAAAAGACATATACAGCGTCACGTCTATTATAGTGCAGATAGCGCGCACGCAGTGCGTGCGCGTCCTCCGCCATTGTACGATATGATCGTTACTGCTGCTTACCGGGCTGGAGTAACCGTCGCCTGGAGGCGAGCAGATGCGACCGTCACCGGGGAGTGGCGAATGGTCTGGATCCAACGCACCCTGGCGTTCAATGCGCCGAGTCTTTGCGCCCTGGCATGCGCTTCTTTGAAGGGTATTGGTCCTGTCCCGGCGCCACGTGCTCCAGATAGCGCGCGCACGTCAATGCCAACACCTGGTCGCCCGGCATACGCCAGATGGCTTCATTGAAGATTTCGACCTCGATGAATCTATCGTACCCTGCGGCGTCGATCGCCTCGCGCAACGAACGCAGTTCAATCACGCCATCACCCATCATGCCGCGTCCGTTCAGCACGTCCGGCAGCGGAACGATCCAGTCGGACACGTGATAGGCGACGGTGCGTTTGCCGCAGCGCTCGATGAGGCGGTACACGTCTGCATCCCACCAGACGTGGTAGGCGTCAATCACCACACCGACGCGCGGCGAGTCGAAACGTTCCGCCAGTGCGACAGCTTCTCCAAGGCTGGCGATCACCGACCGATCAGCAGCGAACATAGGGTGCAGCGGCTCGATGCCGAGCGTGACGCCGTGATCGATGGCATCCGGCAGAATGGCAGCGATCCCCTCCTCGACCATCTGTCGCGCCGCACGAAGGTTGCGATCCGGCGCCGGACCGCACACCAGCACCAGCACATCAGCGCCCAACGCCGCCGCCTCGGCGATGGCACGGCGGTTGTCCTCGATGCGAGCAGCGCGTTCGGCGCGCGTGGCAGCCGGAAACCAGCCGCCGCGACACAGGCTGGAGCAATGCAATCCAGCATCGCGCAGCATCCGCGCCGCTGCGGAGACGCCAGCTTCTGCCAGACGGTCGCGCCAGACGCCGATGGCAGGGATGCCGGCGCGGGCGCAGCCGTCGATGGCTTCGCGCAGCGTCCAGTATTTGGTCGTCGCCTGATTCAGACTCAAGCGTGAAAGATCGACAGTCATGGCTTACTCCTCGATCCCTGCCAGCGCCAGCACACATCGCATCCGGGCGGCGGCGAGGTCCGGGTCGCGCAGTACACCTGCCTGATCCGCCAGCATCAGCAGGCGGGACAGATGGACGATGGAGCGAGCGCTTTCCTGACCGCCGACCATGCGGAAATGGTTTTGATGCCCGTTGAGATAAGCAAGGAAGACCACGCCGGTCTTATAGTAGTAGGTCGGCGCCTGGAAGATATGCCGTGCGAGAGGAACGGTCGGTTCGAGGATCGCCCGGAAGCGCGACGGGTCATCGGCGTCGAGCGCCTGCAGTGCCGCCGATGCCGCCGGTGCAATGGCGTCGAAGATGCCCAGCAGAGCATCGCTGTACCCCTGATCGTCACCCAGGATCAGTTCTGGATAGTTGAAATCGTCCCCGGAGTACATGCGCACCCCCGACGGCAGGCGGCGGCGCATCTGAATCTCGCGGTTCGCATCGAGCAGCGAAATCTTAATGCCATCGATCTTTGCGGCGTAGTCGTGGATAATGGCAAGCGCGGTCGCCATTGCTTCATCGAGGTTGCGGCTGCCCCAGTATCCGGCAAGCTGCGGGTCGAACATATCGCCGAGCCAGTGAATGATGACCGGATCGCGCACCTGCGACAGAATCCGTCCATAGACCCGGATGTAGTCGGCGGGACCACGCGCGCAGGCGGCGAGCGCGCGGCTTGCCATCAGAATCACCCGCCCGTCCGCCCGTTCGACGACCTCGATCTGTTCAGCATATGCGGCTTCGACCTGATCGAGCGTAAGATCGGGGGCAGGCGTCAGATGATCGGTTCCGGCGCCGCAGGCGATGACGCCGCCGACGGCGCGCGCTTCGGCGACGGACCGGGTTATCAATTCACGCGCCGTTGTCCAGTCGAGACCCATGCCGCGCTGGGCGGTATCCATCGCTTCAGCAACGCCCAACCCCAGCGACCAGAGGTAACGGCGGTATGCCAGCGTCGCATCCCAATCGAGCGCCGGGGGCGATGCCGGAGTGACATCGGCGAGCGGATCGGCGACGACGTGCGCAGCGGCAAAGAAGACGCGACTGTGGAACGGTGCGGTTGGCGGCGCAAAGGCGGCGGGGGCGCGAAGCGTGTACGGGCGCAGCGCGCGATCAGATAGAGGGAGCATCAGTGTTGGTGGCATTCGACAACCTTCTTTCACACATCGAGCAGCGGAACATCGATCCAACGGCGTTCGCGCCATGAGCGCAGCCCGAGTTCGGCGAGTTGCACGCCTTTCGCCCCCTCCAGCAGGCTCCAGCGAAACGGTTCCTCACCGGCGACATGGCGCAGGAATAACTCCCACTGCACGCGAAACGCATTGTCAAAGGTCTGATTGTCGGGAACCGGTTGCCATCCGGCGCGGAAGTCGATGGGGTTGGGCAGGTCGGGGTTCCACAGCGGGCGCGGCGTCGCCGCGCGCGGCTGGATGCGGCAATCACGCAGACCGGCGACGGCGCTGCCGTGCGTGCCGTCCACCTGAAGCACGAAGAGGTCATCCCGATAGACGCGCACGCACCACGAGGAATTGATTTGAGCGATGATGCCGCCTTCCAGTTCAAAGGTTGCATACGCCGCATCATCAGCGGTGACAGCGTACCGTCGTCCCTGCTCGTCCACCCGTTCGGGAATATGGGTGGCGCCCAGGCACATGACGGCGCGCACGGGCGCAAACAGATTATCGAGCACGTAGCGCCAGTGGCAGAGCATATCGACGATAATGCCGCCGCCTTCTTCCTTGCGGTAATTCCAGGATGGACGCTGCGCCGGTTGCCAGTCGCCCTCGAAGACCCAGTAGCCGAACTCGCCGCGCACCGAAAGAATTCTCCCGAAGAAACCACTTTCAACCAGGCGCTTGAGTTTCAGCAAGCCAGGAAGGAAGAGTTTATCCTGCACTACGCCATTCTTCACGCCGGCGGTTTTCGCGCGGTGCGCGAGATCGATGGCATCGTCCAGTGTCGCCGCTGACGGCTTCTCGCAGTACACGTGCTTTCCGGCGGCGATGGCGGCGCGTATACTCTCGGCGCGGCGCTGTGTCGTTTGCGCATCGAAGTAAATGACATCGGCAGGATTGGCAAGGCAGGCGTCGAGATCAACGCTCCAGCGCGCAATGCCATACGTTTCCGCCAGCGTGCGCACCTTCTGCTCGTTGCGCCCGACGAGGATCGGATCAGGCATGAGGACATCCCCATTGGCGAGGGGGACGCCGCCTGCCTGTCGAATGGCGACGATTGAGCGCACGAGGTGTTGATTGGTTCCCATACGCCCGGTCACGCCGTTCATGATAATGCCAATTGGGATGGTTGCCATAGAACATCCTTTCTGCCAGAAAGCAGCGACAACAACAGACAGCGCGTCGGATCGACGCGCCCGGAAGGATCTGCCCAACGACAACCGACGTGCCGATTATGTCGCAGCAAGCGGCGCCGTGCTCCGGCGCACGACAACCTCGGTCGGCAAATGGACCGTACGCAGCGTCTCGTCGGTGGAGAGCGCCAGTGCGAGGGCTTCTGCGCCGAGTTGACTCATCGGGACGCGCACAGTCGTTAACGTTGGTGTGACATCAGCGGCAATCGGAATATCGTCGAAACCGACGAGCGACACCTGATCGGGCACAGCGACGCCGCGCTCGCGCAATGCCGCGAGCGCGCCGATCGCCATAACGTCATTGAGCGCAAATATCGCGGTCAGCGACGGAAAACGCTCTAGCAGCGCAAGAGCTGCACGAGCGCCGCCATTGCGCGTGAAATCGCCGGGAATAATCGCTTCCGGCGGCAGATCAACGCCACTGTGTGTAAGCGCTTGCACAAAACCATTCCGCCGGTCGCGGCTCGTCGTCAGCAGGGCAGGACCGTCGATCACCCCGAACGAACGATGCCCCAGATCGAGCAGATGGCGCGCCAGCGCCCGCGCGCCGCCGACATTATCGGGAATAACCGCATCGGCTGCAATGTTGTGGCGACCGATGACCGCCACCCGACCGCCGAGCGACGCAAAGGAGTCGAGGCTTTCGGTCAGCGCCCGGCAGTAGGCGCGATCATCGAGACCGCTGCCCGCCAGGATGATCGCCTCAACGCGCTGCATCTGCAAGAGATGGACATATTCGAGTTCGCGCTGCGGCTCGCGGAAGGTGTTGCACACGATCATCAGGCGGCCGGCGTCGGCGGCGCTGCGCTGAATACCGCGCAGAATCTCGGCGAAGTACGGATCGCTGACATCATGCACGATTACGCCGACCGTGCGGGTGGTGGCGCGCACCAGCGCCTGAGCGTGCGCATTGGGCACGTAGTTCAATTCGCGCGCAGCGGCGGTGACACGCGCGCGCATTTCATCGCTGACGGCGCGTGCGCTGCCATTGAGCACACGCGATGCGGTCGCCAGGGAAACCCCGGCGCGACGGGCGACATCTGCAAGCGTAACAGCCATACGGGTTCTGTATCAACCACTATTTGACACGCCGATTATACCATGCTATACTCACTTTGCAAGTGAAAACGCTTTCCCAATCTGGTATCCGATGAAATTTCATACTTGACAGATCGGGCGATCAACACGTATTGTTGTTGCATCCCCTTCTCCGCGTCAGGCGTGTTCACAATTCAAGGTCGCCGCTACGGGTCAGAGGTCGATGATGACTGAGCATACAGGCGATTCTTCGATCCTTCTTGAGGTTCGCAACCTCAAGAAGCACTTTCCTATCAAGCGCGGCTGGTTTTCGCGCACGATCGGGCATGTCAAGGCAGTTGACGGCATCAGTTTCTTCGTGCGCGAAGGCGAGACGCTGGGACTGGTTGGTGAAAGCGGTTGCGGCAAAACCACCACCGGTCGACTGGTGCTGCGCGCCATGCTGCCGACCGATGGCGAGATCTGGTTTCGTGACCGCGAGCAGGGTCGGGTCAACATTCCGGCAGTGGATCGCGCTGCGCTCAAGCGGTTGCGCCGCAATATGCAGATGATCTTCCAGGACCCGTATTCGTCGCTCAATCCACGGATGACACTGCTCGACATTGTCGGCGAACCGTTGCTGGTCCACGGTGTGGCAAAGGGCGCTGAGTTGAAGGATCGCGTGGCGGAAATGCTGCGCGTTGTTGGATTGCGCACCGAATACATGAACCGGTATCCGCATGCGTTTTCCGGCGGTCAGCGGCAGCGGATCGGTATTGCTCGCGCTTTGACGCTCAACCCACAGTTGATCGTGTGCGATGAGCCGGTCTCGGCGCTCGATGTGTCGATCCAGGCGCAGATCCTTAACCTGCTCCAGGATTTGCAACAGCAGTTTCGCCTGACGTACCTGTTCATCGCGCACGACCTGAGTGTGGTTGAACATATCAGTGATCGGGTGGCTGTGATGTATGTCGGCAAGATCGTTGAGAGCGCGCCGACTCTGCGTCTCTACACCATGCCGCGCCATCCGTACACCGAGGCGCTGCTTTCCGCCGTGCCCAAGCCCGATCCCCGTCGCCGCACGGCGCCGATCGTCCTGGAAGGCGAGGTGGCTGACCCGGCCCATCCACCGTCGGGATGCTCTTTTCATCCACGCTGTCGCTACCGGATCGAGCGATGCACCATTGAGACGCCCGAACTGCGCGAAATTGCGCCTGATCATTTTGTCAGCTGTCATCGCGCCGAAGAACTGGAACTGCAAGGCGTTCTTCCACTGACGCAGGCGCTGGCGCGTTGAACCGAGCTGCGCTCCTGATTATCAGGTGCTGGCATTGTCGTTCTGTCCCGCAACGAAAGGAGGATCCATGATCGCAATCTGATAGGACGTGTTCAGTATCTACGGATTTCAACCCCTGGCTCAGATCGTGTGCAGTGATCCATCAGGGAGGCAAGTATGAAAGATAATGCCAGGCGATTAATCAGTCGCCGCAACTTCCTGCGCCTTTCGGCAGTTCTCGGCGCAAGCGCCGGTCTTGCCGCGTGCGGCGGCGCGCCATCCGCTCCGGCGCCAACCGCAGCGCCAGCAGCGCCAACCGTTCCTCCCGCGCCGACCGCCGCTCCCGTTGCAACCGCCGCTCCGCCTCAGGCGGCTACCGCAGTTCCGGCTACTGTCGCAACCTTCAATGAAGCGCCGGTGCTGGCGGAGTTGGTCAAGCAGGGCAAATTGCCGCCGGTCGATCAGCGCCTGCCCAAGAATCCGGTGCTGCTGACGAGCATGGACGGCGTTGGCAACTACGGCGGAACGATGCGCCGCGGCTTTCGCGGGTTTTCTGACCGCTGGGGACCGACCAAGATCCAGAACGAGGGCCTGACCTGGTACAATCCGGACTTCAGCATCCGCGCCAATATCGTCGAGTCGTGGGAGGTCAGCAACGATGCGCGACAGTGGACGTTCAAACTGCGCGAAGGGATGAAGTGGTCCGACGGCTCGGATTTCACCACCGACGACTGGCGGTGGTGGTATGAGCATGTTCTGTTGAACGATCAGATCACGCCTGCTTTGCCCGGCGTTTGGTCAACCGGATCGCCGCGCGTGGTGATGAAGGCGGAATTCCCGGATCGCTACACTGCAGTGTTCACCTTTCAGGATCCCAAGCCACTTTTCGCCTACAACGTCACCCGCGAGCAACCGTTCGTTCATTCCGGTTTCATGAAGCAGTTTCACGAAGGCTTTACCGATAAAGCCAAACTTGAAGCAGACGCAAAGGCGGCAGGCTTTGAGACATGGGTGCAACTGTTCAACGATAAGAACTGGTGGTGGACAGTCGGGCGTCCGTCGCTCGGTCCGTGGGTGGCGGTCAATACCATGACCGAGCAGTTGTTCATCATGGAGCGCAACCCGTATTTCTGGCAGGTGGACGAGGCAGGCAACCAGTTGCCGTATCTCGACAGGATCACGCACCTGCTGTTTGAGACGCCGGACGCGTTCAACACGCGCATCATTGCTGGCGAGGTTGATTTCCAGGCGCGTCACGTGAGCGTTGGCGACTTCACGCTGCTCAAGGAGAACGAGAGTCGCGGCGATTATCAGGTGGTGCTGGGGGTCAGCGCCAACCATATCGCCTTCCAGCCGAACCACACAGCGAAGAACCCAAAGATTCGCGAGTTCTTCCAGAATCGCAACGTGCGTATTGCACTCTCACTGGCGATCAACCGCGGCGAGATCAACGAACTGGTCTTCAACGGCACTGCTGTCCCGCGTCAGTACAGCCCATTGAGCATGTCGCTGCAGTACTACGAGAAATTGACGAAAGCGCACATTGAGTACGACCCTGCGCGCGCCAATCAACTGCTCGACCAGGCGGGGTACGATAAGAAGGATGCTCAGGGCTTCCGTCTATGGAAGGACGGCAGCGGTCCGATCAGTTTCATTATCGAAGGGACGGCGCAGGCAGGATCGCCTGATGAAGACGCAGTTCAGACCATGATCAGGTATTTCGCCGACGTTGGCATTAAGGCGACGTACAAAGCGCAGGAGCGCTCGCTGTACACCGAACGCTTCCAGGCGAACGAAGTCGAGGCGGCATTCTGGGGCGGCGATCGGACCCTTTTGCCGCTGGTGGCGCCGGGAATCTTTCTCGGCAGCATTATCGACCGACCGTGGGCGACAGCATGGGGGCTCTACTATAGCAACCCGAACGCCCCCAATGCAGAACAGCCGCCGGAAGGTCATTTCATCACCAGGATCTGGGATTTCTGGAAGCAGATCGAGGTTGAGCCGGATGAAGCCAGACGCAACGCGCTGTTTCGCCAGATCCTCGACATCTGGGCTGAGGAGTTGCCGATGATTGGCATCCTCGGCGAATTGCCGTCGCCGACGATTGTCAAAAATGGCTTCAAGGGCTTCCGCAGCGGATTCCCCAACGACGACACTACCGAAGACGAGAATCTGCTCAATACGCAAACCTACTACTGGGACGACCCGGCGCGGCATACGAATTAGTAGTCTGCGATGAGTGTAGCGCGTCGGGCGGGAGCGGTGCGCCTGTTTCCGTCCGACGCATGAGTGAGCACTGCCATGCTTCAGTATATTGCGCGTCGTGTGATGTTGATGATCCCAACCCTGTTTGTTATTTCGCTCATTTCGTTTGCCATTATTCAGTTGCCCCCCGGCGATTTTTTGAGCTCGTATGTGGCGCAACTACGTTCCGAGGGCGATGCGATTGATGCAGCGCAACTGGCGGCGCTCGAAGAGCAGTATGGACTGAATCAGCCGGTGTACGTCCAGTATTGGAAGTGGATCGGCGGCATTCTGCTGCGCGGCGACATGGGGCGGTCGTTCGAGTGGGGCAAGCCGGTGAGCGAATTGATCTGGGATCGGATCGGGATCACAATGCTGATCTCGTTGCTGACCATCCTTCTGAGTTGGGCAATTGCCATTCCGGCCGGCGTGTACGCTGCGACACATCAATATTCGATCCCGGATTATCTGATGAGTCTCATCAGTTTTCTGGGTCTGGGCACCCCAAGTTTTATGGTGGCGTTAATTGCACTGTGGGTCGGGCTGGCGTTTTTTGGGGTCAACATCAGCGGGTTGTTTTCCGAGCAGTACATAGATGCGCCTTGGAGCGTCAAAAAAGTGCTGGATATGCTGTCGCGCATCTGGTTGCCGGTGGTCGTTCTTGCGATTGACAACACCGCCAGCATCATTCGCACCTTGCGCGCCAATCTGCTGGATGAACTCAACAAGCCGTATGTCGAGACGGCGCGCGCAAAGGGGGTGCGTGAGACCGTGCTGATCTGGAAGTATCCGGTGCGTGTGGCGCTTAACCCGTTCTTCAGCACAGTTGGCTGGACGCTGGCAGCGCTTGTTTCGGGCGAAACATTGGTGTCGGTGGTGCTGAGTTATCAGACGAGCGGTCCGCTCCTGTTGCGCGCGCTGACGTCGCAGGACATGTACCTTGCTGGCAGCTTCATTCTGCTGCTCAGTACGCTGACCGTTGTCGGCACGTTGATTTCGGACATTCTGCTGGCGTGGGTTGATCCGCGCATCCGTCTGGAGGAGTAGACGATGGCGACTGAAGGGAGTATTGAGCGACCACGCGCCGATGATGCCGGGCTTTCTACGGAAAGCGCGCGCGTTGAGCAGATCTACGTTGCGCCGCAGTGGAAGCTCATGTGGTGGAAGTTCCGCAAGCATCGCCTGGCGATGGTCAGTGGCGTGGTGCTGATTGTGTTCTATCTGGCCGCAATTTTTTGCGAATTTGTCGCTCCATATGACCCGGAGAGCTTTTCGACGCGCTATACTCTGGCGCCGCCGTCGCGCATTCATTTCTTCGATTCCGAAGGAAACTTTCGTGGCCCCTTCATTTATGGCATAAAGCGCGAACGTGATCCGGCGACCTTGCGCCCCATCTTCGTTGAAGATATCAGCGCCATCCATCCGATCCGCCTGTTCTCGCCAGGGCAACCATACAAATTGTGGGGAATGCTTGAGTCGAACCTCCACTTGTTCGGCATCGACGCTCCGATCGAGGAACATGGCTTCTTTCTCCTGGGAGCGGATCGGTTGGGACGCGACCTGTTTTCGCGGATTGTCTATGGTGCACGCATTTCGCTGTCCATCGGGCTAGTTGGCGTTTTTTTGAGCCTGATCTTCGGCATTGTTCTGGGCGGCATTTCTGGCTACTATGGCGGTGTGATCGACAATATCATCCAGCGTGTGATCGAGTTTATCCGGTCGATCCCCGCTATTCCGCTCTGGATGGGGCTCAGCGCGGCGCTGCCGGCAGACTGGCCCGTGGTGTGGATCTATTTTGGCATTACCGTCATTCTCTCGTTGATTGGATGGACAGGACTGGCACGGGTGGTGCGCGGTCGTTTCCTGGCGTTGCGGGAGGAGGATTTCGTGCTTGCCGCACGCCTGATCGGTTCAAGCGAAATGCGCATTATCCTGCGCCATATGGTTCCGTCATTCCTGAGTTATATCATCGCAACGCTCACACTGGCAGTTCCGGGCATGATCCTGGCGGAGACCGGGCTGAGTTTCATCGGTCTGGGGTTGCGCGCACCGGCGATTAGCTGGGGCGTGCTGCTTCAGGAAGCACAGAACCTGCGCTCGGTCGCGCTGGCGCCATGGGTGCTGCTGCCCGGTGCAGCGGTGGTGATTTCGATCCTGAGTTTCAACTTCCTGGGTGATGGGTTGCGTGATGCCGCCGATCCGTATGCGCGTTGAGCCTGGTGAGGAGTGCCATGACTGATACTCGTCCACTGTTGCTGGAAGTTGAGGATCTGAAGACCTATTTTTACCTGGATGAAGGCGTCGTGCGCGCAGTGGACGGCGTCAGTTTCACGATCCGGCGTGGTCAGACGGTTGGCGTGGTGGGAGAGAGCGGTTGCGGCAAGTCGATCACGGCGCGCTCGATCATGCAGATCGTCCGCCTGCCGGGAAAAATCGTCTCCGGATCGATCCGCTTTCATCGCGTACCCCCCTCTGATGGCAACCCTGGTGAGGTGATTGAGATAACGAAACTGGACCCGATGGGGAAACCAATGCGCATGATCCGCGGCAGTGAAATCTCGATGGTTTTCCAGGAGCCGATGACTTCCCTCAGTCCGGTGCATACCGTTGGCGATCAGATCATGGAAGCCATCATGCTCCATCAGTCGGTCAGCAAAGAAGAAGCGCGTCGCCTCGCCATCCACATGCTCTCAAAGGTCGGCATGCAGCAACCGGTGCGCACGGTTGACCGGTATCCACACCAGTTGTCGGGTGGGATGCGGCAGCGCGCCATGATTGCCATGGCGCTGAGCTGCACCCCAAGCCTGCTGATCGCCGATGAGCCGACGACGGCGCTCGATGTGACGACTGAGGCGCAGATTCTGCAATTGATGCGCGATCTGCAACGCGAACTGGGGATGGCCATCATGTTCATCACTCACAACCTCGGTGTGGTGGCGCAGATGACTGAGGTGGTAATGGTGATGTACATGGGGCGAATTGTAGAAACTGTAACGGTGGACGATCTGTTTTACGCTCCTAAACACCCGTATACGCGTCTCCTGCTGAAAGCGATTCCTAGACTGGGATCGAAGGCAATGGGCACAGCGACGCGCCTTGAGTCGATCAAAGGCGCTGTGCCGCATCCTTCCGCGCTTCCCAGGGGATGCCCATTCCATCCGCGCTGTGGCGATATGATCCCCGGCGTCTGCGATGCGATTGAGCCGCCGGTGGTATCGGTGAGTGAGACACAGACAGTGCGCTGCCATCTCTACGCATCCGCACCGTCGCGTGATGTCATTCCGCTTGTTTCGGGGTCGGCGGCAAGGATCGAGCATTGAATGCGCCAGTCGTCAGGGATGGAGAAGGTTATGCATGTGATGCTGCTATTCCCGCCGAACTGGACGCCAGCGATGCCGCACCTGGCGTTGCCGACGCTTACTGCGTTTTTGCGCGGGCACGGATTGCGCGTGACGCAGCGCGATCTGAATATCGAGGTGTTCGAGACGGTGCTGACACGACGCTTCGTTGAGCGCATGCTTTATCGGCTGCGGCGTGAGTATGGACCTCACGCCGAGCGCCGTTCGACACGCCGGGTCGCGCCGTCGCGCGATCTTGTCGTAAAGGCGCTGCGTTCTGGTCCGGCGATTGCAGCACGGATCGAACGCGCCAAAAAAATCCTGCGCAGCCCGGCGTTTTTCGATGGTCCGGTCGGTCGGGAGGCGTTGATGACGATTGTTGATGCGTTGCAGATCGCTTCGCTGCCATTCTTTCCAGCGGCGCTCGAAATGGGTGCGTATCGTCCGGCGCGTACCGCCGATAGCACCCGCAATATCCTGAGCGAGGTGCGCGATCCGCAGGTCAACATGCTGATCGATCTTTTTGCGCGCGGCGTTGTTGCGGATATTGAGCGCGAACAACCGGATGTGGTCGGCATTTCGATCCCTTCGATGGGGCAGATGATTCCGGGATTGACGATCGCTGCGTTGATTAAGGATCGCGGATTGCCCTGCCATGTAACGGTTGGTGGTCCACATATCACGATGCTGCGCGAGCGTCTGGCAAAATCCCCAGGCATCTTCTCGCTAATCGATAGCGCCGTGGTGTTTGATGGCGAGGTTCCGCTGCTGCGACTGTGTGAGGCGCTTGCTGGCAATGGCGATCTGTCGCGTGTGCCGAACCTGATCTACCGCGATGGAGATGCCATTCGGGTGACGGCGCGCAAGGAACCGGAGAAGATCGGCGCCCTGCCGCTGCCGGATTTCGATGGCCTACCGCTCGACCGGTATCTGGCGCCGCACCTGACGCTGCCGTTGCTCTCGGCACGCGGATGCCACTTTGGCAAATGCGCGTTTTGCAATGTCGGCTATGGTGAAGCCGAAAACTTTAGCCTGATGCGCAGCGAGATGCTGGCGGAACAGATGGTGATGTTGCATCGGCGCTATGCGACGCAGCATATCTTCTTTTCCGACGAAGCGTTGACGCCGCGTACATTGCGTGAGTTGTCGCTGACTCTGGAGCGTGATGGCGTCCCGGTGTTGTGGGGCGGCTGTGCGCGCTTTGAAAAGACGCTGACCGCTGATCTGTTACAGCAGATGTACCGCGGTGGTTGTCGCATGATGCTGTTTGGCCTGGAAAGCGCTTCCGAAGCAATCATGAGTCGTATGGTCAAGGGGACGAAACTCGAGCATATGCACCGCATTCTCCGTGAAAGCACGGCTGCGGGCATCTGGAACCATACCTTCTTTTTCTTTGGCTTTCCAGGCGAAACGCTTGATGATGCGCAGCAAACGGTCAATTTTCTCTATGAGCATAGAGACCATATCCATTCAGCTGCACTTGGGACCTTTTTGCTCGAAATCGATGCGCCTGCTCATCGATTTCCGGAAAGTTTTGGCATTACCAGAGTGATTGATCCGCCAGAAAAAGACCTGGCGATTTATTTCGATTATGAAGTTTCCACAGGAATGGACTCCGCAATGGCGGACCTGGTCGAAACGCGTTTTATGGAAACCATGCCGGTTAAGCCGTTTCCGCAATTCTATGTCAACGATGTGTATCGTTTTCTCTACGCTTGTCATCTGAGCCGTCAGGGAGCGCCGTTGCCGCCGCTCCTCGCCCGCCAGGATACCGGAGCAGAGGTGACGGTCGCGTAGGGGCGTCCGCTTGTGGGCGTCTGCCCAGTGGTAGGGATGCCCAATTAAGAATTCATCACTGTTCATTGAACAGGTGTGGAAAGGAAAAAGCATGCCTGCCTCTATCAAGATCAGTGTCATCGGCGCTGGCAGCGCCCAGTTCTCGCTGGGGCTGGTCAAAGATCTCTGTCTGACGCCGGGACTCGCTGGCAGTCTGGTCAGCTTCATGGATGTGGACCATGATCGTCTTGATATGATCGAAAAACTGGCGCGCCGCTATGCCGCTGAACTGGGCGCCGATCTGCGCTTCGAGTGTACTGCGGACCGCGCCGCGTCGCTCGCAGAAGCCGATGTGGTCATCAACACCGCGTCGGTCATCAGCCACCATCATCAGCGCGCCATGCGCGAAGTGACGGCGAAGCACGGCTACTATTATGGCGGCGTCAACTTCGGCAATCACGCGCAACTGGCGTTTATGTTCAGCGTAGCGCGCGATATGGAGCGCGTCTGTCCTGACGCCTGGCTGATCCAATCGGGCAATCCGGTGTTCGAGGGATGCACCCTGATGACCCGCGAGACCGGCATCAAGGTATGCGGATTGTGTCACGGTCATTACGGCGTCTACCAGATTGCCATGAGGCTCGGCCTCGATCCGCATAAAGTGACGTGGCAGGCGCCGGGGCTGAACCATAACATCTGGCTGACTCATTTCCTGTATGAAGGCAAGGATGCCTACCCGTTGCTCAACCGATGGATTGCTGAACAGGGTGAGACCTACTGGCGCACGCACGTGGCGCAGGGCACTCACGACATTCAGATGTCGCGCGGCGCCATTCATATGTACCACATGTATGGGCTGATGCCGATTGGCGATACGCCGCGTCAGCAACGCAACTGGTGGTATCACACAAGCCTCGAGGTCAAAAAATACTGGTTCGGCGAGCCGTGGGGCGGTCCTGACACCGAGATTGCCCGTCCGTTCTTCGTTGCGAATCTGGAGAAGCGCATTGCATTCATGACCCGACTGGCGAACGATCCGAACGCGAGTCTGGTCGATGCGTTCGGCAGCGAGAAGACCCTCGAACAGCAGGTTCCGATCATCGATGGACTGTTCAACAACAACGAGTATGTCGCTCAGGTCAACGTTCCCAACCATGGCGCGTTGCCCGGCGTCGCCGACGATGTAGTTGTCGAGGTTCCGGCAGTGGTCAATGCAAAGGGCATTCAGCCGCTGCGCGTACCGCCGTTGCCGCCGAAGATCATGCTGGAAATGATCCTGCCCGAAGTGCTCGACATGGAACGCGAGCTTCTGGCGTTCAAGACGGGTGATCGGTCGATGCTGCTGTGGAATGCGCTCAACAGTCCGCAAACGCGATCATATGAACAGGCAGTGGCAGTGCTCGACGATCTCCTGGCGATGCCTGGTCACGAGGAGTTGGCGACACGCTTCCAGTGGCCCACAACGTGGGGTGTAGCATGATGCGACGCACCTGGCCCTCAGAGATAACTACTTTCACCGATAGCGCCACCGGTCGCACCATCCGGCAGTTGACCGCTACTGGCAACAATGTGCATCTCTACTTCACCGAAAACTCGTTCGACGCCGTGGAACCGGCGATCATCTTTCTGTCGGATCGCGCCAGCGGCGAGGATCGCGCGCCGCACGAAGACCCGCACTACACCATCTTCCGTATGGACCTGGTCTCCGGCGCGATCATGCAGTTGACTGATGAGCCGGACGGGGTGCACAGTGTGACAAAAACGCCGGATAGCCGGATCATCGTGTATATCACCGATCGTTGCGTGCGCGCGCTCAATACAACGACCGGCGTGACTGTTACCATTTACGAGGAAACCGGCGCCTTTTCGCTCGGCGCGCCATCGATCGCTCCGAATCGCCAGTACGTTGCATTCTGTCGCAATGAACAGGTGGACGTGCCGCGTGGACCGGACTACAGCGGCTTCAAGGAGAGTTTTTACCGGATCAAGGATGGACGGGTGACCGTGGCGTATCTGGATGGCTCGCATGCGTTCGATGTCTGGCGCGATACCCACTGGCTGGGGCACTTTCAGTTCTGCCCGGTCGACTCGACGCTCGGCAGTTTCTGCCATGAGGGTCCGTGGCATCTGGTGACGCAGCGCATCTGGCTGCTTGATTTTGTGTCGCACACGGCGTTCCCATGTTTCCGGCAAACGGAAGAGGACTCGGTCGGGCACGAATTCTGGACGCAGGATGGTCTGATCTTTTTCGATAACCGGGGACCCGGACACGATGGCACAATTACCAGTCATCGCACGCAGGCGGTGGCGGTCGATGTCGCGGTGAAGTCAACCGCCTCCGGCGCGTTTCGCCCATATGTCGGGCTGACAAACCGTCGCTGCGAGGTCGTCCGGCGGATCGAGATGCCATACTACGTCAACCACTATCACGCCAATCCTGATGCAACATTGCTGGTTGGCGATGATGTCGATGATCTGGTGCTGATCGACATCTCCGGCGACGAAGCGCGGCTTGAGACGCTGGTGCGCAACCATGGAACCTCGTGGCATACCCAGAGCAGCCATTGCCACCCGACGTGGAGTTGGGACGGCTCGCGCATCCTCTACGCTTCTGACCGGGGCGGCAAGGTGAACCTGTACCTTGTCGAACCTTAAGTCACGAATGCAATCGTTCTTTCAGACACAAGAGGCGCTGACATGACACACGCTGGTTCAATCCCTCCCTTCCCTGCGGCTGTTGGCGTGACCCACCTGCTGGTGTACGACACCCTGGCGCCGGATGGGTTGGTCGGCGGCAGTCCGCACGTCCACTTCCTCTGTTCCGAAATGTACATGGTCATCGGCGGGCATGGCGCCGTCCAGACGCTGAGCGCCGCAGGCTTCTGCGAAACGTCGCTGGAACCAGGGCAGGTCGTGTGGTTTACGCCCGGCACCATTCACCGGCTCATCAACCACGGCAAACTTGAGATTCAGATTGTGATGCAGAACGCCGGGTTGCCGGAGGCGGGCGATTTTGTGCTGACCTTCCCCGAATCCATTCTGACCGACGATCAGGCGTACTTCGACGCTGCGTCGCTTTCGCCGCGCGGCGCGGTCTATACCAGCACTGAACGCGCGGCTTACCGGCGGCGTGATCTGGCGGTGCAGGGGTTCGTTGAGTTGCGGCAGCGGTTCGAGGCTGAGGGACCGACGGCGCTCAAGCGGTTTTATTCGCAGGCGATTCGTCTGATTCAGCCAAAGCTCGACACATGGCGCGCAGTATGGGAACGCGGACCGCTGGCGGCGGCGCAGGCGACGGGGAGGCATCTCGCGGCGCTCGCCGAGGGTGACGTGTCGTTTCTGTGCCAGGGGGATGTGTACGCGCTCCCGGCGCCAGAGCCGCCGCGTCGCCTGGGCATGTGCGGTACGCTGGGCGTCTATCTGCCGGAAGGGGCGCGAAGGAGTGAGCTGTGAACATGCCCGAATACCGCACGGCTGGCGGCTATGTCGATCACTGGCTGGTCGCCGGTCCACGGGTGCTGGAAGTTCCCGACCTCGAACGGTTCTACGGCTACGATTTTCGGGTGCGCATTGCGCGCCATTACGCGGCGCCTGCGCTCGATATCGCGCACACGCCGGTGGAAGGCGCTACGTTTGAAGCGGACGGTCAGACGTTGACCTGGCGCTACTATCCCTGCGGCGAGGATCATTTCGTCGATCTGAGCGACTTCTACCATCTCGTCAGCCATCTGCGCGCCTGGGCGTATGCTGAAATCGTCGCGCCGGAAGAACGACAGGTCAGCCTGACCATCACGACGAACGGTCCTGCGGATGTCTGGATCAACGGGTGTCACGCCCATCACCACGAGCACGTGCAACCGCAGATCCCGGCGAGCGTTCCGTTCACCGCCGATCTGCGGCGGGGAGCGAATGCGATCCTGGTGCGCTTTGAGGCGGTTGCCGCGCGTGAATGTCCGATGGTTATGGCGCTGCGGATCAATGGCGCAGAAGAATTGCCGGTGCAGTTGCCGACGTATCAGCGCCATATCGCATTGCGGGCTGCCATTGAGCAGGCGCTGGCGGCGGCATTTCTGGATCGCGATGTCTTCGATGCCGGGGAAGAGATTGTGGTGCGCTGGTCGCCAGATGCGACGTTTGCCGAACGAACAGTGTGCGTGCAGATGCAGAACACGCGCGGGCAGATCTTCGCCGAGGCGCTGCCTGCCGTGCGCCCCGGCGCCACGCAGTCGTTCGGGCGCGCGGCGCAACTCCGCGATGGGACGTATCAGATTGTGTTGATGCCGCATCCTGAGACGTACTATCTTCACGATGTGCGGGCAACGCGCACGATACCGTTCGTGGTGGTGCACAACCGCTATTCTGCAACGCCATATGGGACATATGAAGAACGGCGGATCGAGGCGTTGCACGATGCGGTTCGACGAGGCGGCCTGTACGGCGAAATCGCCAGAATGGAACTGGGAGCGTGGGATGCGCTCAATCTCGATGTGATCCTGTCCGAGATTGACGGAATCAATCGTCGCCGCGATTGCAGCGATTTCTCGTTGATCGGGCTGCTCGGCGCGTTGCTGCGCTACGGGAATGATGAACGCTTTCCCGCCGCGCTGCGTGAACCGCTTGAGGCATGCATCCTGGGCTTTCGCTACTGGGCTGATGAGCCAGGCGTCGATGCGATGTGGTTCTGGTCGGAAAATCACCGCATCCTGTTCCACGCCTGTGAAATCCTTGCCGGTCAGATGTTCCCGGATCGCATCTTTACGAATAGTGGGTTATCCGGCGAGGAGCATCGCCTGAAGGGCGAACAACTCGCGCTGGACTGGCTGCGTAAGCGCGCCGCCGGCGGCTTCCGCGAATGGGACTCGAATACTTACTTTGAACACGATGCCCTGGCGTTGAGCCATCTGGCAGACCTGGCGGCAAACGACGAGGTGAGTGAACTCGCGGCGGTTATTCTCGACAAACTGCTGTTCACTATGGCGATCAATTCGTTTCGTGGAGTCTTTGGCTCAACGCATGGGCGGGCGTATACAGCCGGCATCAAGGGAGCGCGTCGTGAGTTGACGAGCGGCATGAGCCGCCTGCTGTGGGGTATGGGCGTGTTCAATGAGGCGACGCTCGGAACGGTTGCTCTTGCCTGCGCGCACACATACGCACTGCCGTCGGTGATTGCCGAGATTGCGACAGCGTCGGTCGAGGAACTGTGGCATCGCGAGCGCCATGCCGGCGTCAATGTCTGGGATCTCGATATGGCGGAAGGTCCCTGGGAAGTCAATAAAGTTACTTTTAAGACGCCGGATTTCATGCTCTGCTCGGCGCAGGATCTCCACCCGGGCGAGCGTGGCGTGCAGCAGCACATCTGGCAGGCGACGCTGTCCCACGATGCGGTGGTGTTCGTCACCCATCCGCCTTGCCTCGCCGAAGACAATGCGCACCGTCCTAACGCCTGGCACGGCAATGTGGTCTTGCCGCGCGTGGTGCAGTGGCGCGAGACGCTGGTCGCCATTCACCACATTCCGCCGCGCAGCGACTGGTTCGACCATGCCCGTCCCGATGGATATGTCGATCCGGCGCATCCGCAGACGTATGTCGATCCGGCTTGGATGGGATGGACACACGCGTACTTCCCGACCTTCGCCTTCGACGAATACGTTCTGCGCGACGGATGGGCGTTCGCGCGTGTCGGCGCCGGGTATCTGGCATTGACTGCCGCCAATGGGTTGACGCTCATCACTACCGGTCGAAATGCGTTCCGGGAGTTGCGCTCGCCGGGATGGCCCAATTACTGGGTTTGCATGATGGGGCGGGCAGGGCGCGATGGTGATTTCGCCATGTTTCGAGAACAGGTGCTGACGCTGCGTATCGTGTTCGACCGCCTGCGGGTGCAGTGTGAAACGCTACGTGGTGATCGGCTTTCGTTCGGGTGGGAAGGACCTTTGCTGGTCAATGACAAAGAACAGCCACTCGGTGGTTTCAGGCACTACGACAGCCCGATCTGCGCCTGTGATCTGGGGGCGTCGTCGATGGACATCGCCGGGTGGGAGACGGTGCTTCGGCTGGATTTTGCATAACGCAGAAATGGAACTGCTATGCTCGCGCCTCCTCTTCTCAACGATCCCGCGAACGAAACCGGCAAACAATTGTTTGCCGAAGGCATGGCAGCGTGGCATGCGCGTTTCGATGAACAAGTCGGTCTGATCGAGCAACGTACCGATACCGGCGTCTACCATCCTGTCCGAGAGTCGTTCGCGTATGCATATGCGCTGGTGCAGGCGGAAGGTGAGACGGCGCTGCCGAAGGCGGAGCGCATCATCTGGCGTGCATTGCAGGCGCAAGAGCGTAACCCGGCGAATATCCACTACGGCGGTTTCAAGTGGATGAGCGAGGACCGCGGCGTGACCGACCTCAACGCAGTCCAGTTCGTGCTGGAGCAGATACTGCCGTTTTTACTCAATTATGGCGAATGTATCAGCCCTGAGTTGCGGGCGGAACTGCTGGCGGCGGCGCGTCTGGGCGCAGCGGAGATCGCGCGCCTGAACGTCGCCGTCTGGTACACCAATATTACCCTGCTCGATATTCTGAACACGGTGCTGGCGGGGCAGGTGTTGGGAGACGAGGCGTTGTTGCAGCGGGGACGGCAGCGAATCGACGAATGGATTGCATTCACCAATCTTGTCGGAGGCATCCCGGAGTACAATAGCCCGACCTATGCCGCCGTCGATCTGGCGGCGCTGGCGGAGCTGGCGCACCGTGCCATCGATCCCATCGTTCGCGTGAAAGCGCAGGTGATGGAAGAACGCCTCTGGATCCAGACCGCGCTGCACTATCACCATCCGACGGCGCAACTTGCCGGACCGCACAGCCGCGCGTACCACAATGACGTGACCGGCGGCATCTGCATGATCAAGCGCGTGCTCTTCCGCGTCCTTGGGGACGAGCGTCTGCTGCGCCGTTCGACGTATGCGCCGCAGCGCCAGGACGAAGGGAGCGTCGCGGCGGGGCGCTGCCCCTACCATCTGCCGCGCTATCTGGAGCGGTTGCTGCGCGAGAAACCAGAACGGTTCAGCATCGCCGAGACGGCGGTCGCCAGGGACGCACTCGCGCGGATCAGCGCCGCCAGCCAGCGATCAGAACGGTTGAGTATCGCCGAAACAGCCATCGCCAGCACGGGCATCGACATGATGACCTTTATGACGCCGACCTACGCGCTGGGCACGGCGTCAGTCGGTCATCATCCGCAGAACGATCGCCTGATCCTCTACTATCACGTGCCCGAACCGCGGCTTGTCGGTGTCCTCTTCTCACGCTATATCGTGAATGAGAAGGTGTTTGGCAGTTACTATCACGCGACGGATCGGTCACGCGGCAACAATCTCAACGACGAGGGAAAGTTCTGGGGCGCCCAGCATCGTGGTAAAAGCATTGCCCTTTATGCGCTCGAACCACAGCATGAACCAGTGCACAGCCTGAAAACCGAGGTGTATGTGCTGGACGCTGCATCGTTGAGCGAGGTATGGGTCAACGATACGCCCGTTGCGCTGCATTCGACGCCGCGCCGTCTGTATCCGCACGACGCCGTGCTGATTGCCGATGGCGACGTCTACATTGGCATGCGTCCGCTTGAACCGTCGAACCTGGGGGACGACGCACCAATTCTACTCGCGGAGCGCAACGGTGAGCTGGTGCTGTCGATCTACAACTACTACCAGGGCGAAGCCAAGAGTTTCTGGGAGTACGCCAGCCTGGGCGGACCATTCTATCGCCAGAATATTCGCGCCGGGTTCATCGTTGAAGTTGGCGATCGCACCGAATATGGCGATTTTGCGGCATTTCGCCAGCATATCCTGCGCAGCGCCATCGATGATCGTCTCGATGGCGCCGTTCGTACTGTGCGCTATGCCAGCGGCGCCGATCTGCTTGAACTTTCGGTTGATCTCCGATCCAACCGTCTTCTCGAACGACGGATCAATGGCGTGGTCTACCAACCGCCGATCCTTGCCAGTGACGTGGCGGTGCAGGCGGACAGCGGTGCGATTGCCGTCGGGTCAGCGCGCCTTGCCTGTGGTGTGGTTCCGGCGTGGGTGGTCGCTGATGATGAGCAGGGGTGCTGGGCTGCGGCGAATCCGACGGACGACGAGACGCGCTGGCGGTTTGTGACGCCGGAGGCGACGGTCGAATCGGCAGCGTTTGGATTTGGACGGGTGGCGGTCTATCGGGGAGATCGCCCGCTGATCGATGTGCTTGCCGCGCGGCGCGCTGCACCGCTGCGGATTGAATGCCGGATTGCGCCGCTCATTCTGTGGAATGGCGACGATGTGAGCAGCGAGTGCGCTTTCGATGCGCGCATTGGAGCGTATGCGCTTCCTGCTCGCTTTTGAGGAGATGTTATGACCGCTTCAACCCGACGCTCCGATTGGCGGTTGCTGGCGGCGTGCTACGCGCTCTGGCTGGCGCTTATCGTAGGGGTGGGCTGGACGCTGAGTCAGGCGCATACGCTTTTGCTGGAACTCAGCCTGGAGTTTCGCCTGAATCCCTGGGCTGCGCGCGCCATTCGCCAGCTATCGCTGCCTCTGCTGGGGCTGTTCTGGCTGATCTTCATCTTCTGGCTGGAACACCACTTTCGTGTCGGGGTTCACCAGGGCAGATTCGCCATCCGCGCCATTCGCGTGACTGGAGGGGTGATCGGGGCGCTCCTGGTGATCATGGTCATTCGTTGGTTTGTAGCATAAAGAGGCGCTTATGCTAACCAAAACCGTCCGCTTTGCCGCAATCGGGCTCAACCACGCGCATATTTACGGTCAAACCAATCTGCTGCTCCGGGCAGGCGCGGAACTAGTGTCGTTCTATGCAGCCGAACCCGATCTTGCGGCGCAGTATGGTCACGTCTATCCGCAGGCGACGCAGGTGAGCGATCCGCGCGCGATCTTTGAAGACCCATCGATCCATCTGATCATCAGCGCCGCCATTCCCGACGAACGCGCGCCCATCGGGATCGCCGCCATGCGTCATGGCAAGGATTACATGGCGGATAAGCCCGGCTTCACAACACTGGCGCAACTCGAAGAAGCGCGGCGTGTGCAGGCGGAAACCGGGCGCATCTACTCGGTTTGCTTCAGTGAACGCTTCGAAAATGCTGCGACGGTGCGGGCTGGCGAACTTGTCCGTTCTGGCGCGATCGGTACCGTCGTGCACACGATCGGGCTGGGACCGCATCGCGTTAACCTGACAGCGCGACCGCCATGGTTTTTCCAGCGCAGTCGATTTGGCGGCATCATCAACGATATTGGTTCGCACCAGGCGGATCAATTCCTCTTCTTCACCGGCGCCACCCGCGCGGAAGTCGTCACGGCGCAGGTGGCGAACTACCGTCATCCGCAATACCCTCAGTTCGACGATTTTGGCGATGTATTGCTGCGCGGCGTGACGCCAGAGGGCCTGGAAGTCTCCGGCTACATCCGGGTAGACTGGTATACACCGGATGGTCTTGGCACGTGGGGTGACGGACGCCTGATCGTACTCGGCACCGAGGGATACCTGGAAGTGCGCAAGAATATCGACATTGCCGGTCGTTCGGGCGGCAACCATCTGTTTCTGGTAGATCAGAAAGGAACACACTACATCGATTGCCGTGATGTGACATTGCCCTACGGTCCAGGTCTGGTCTACGATATTCTCCACCGCACCGAAACCGCCATGCCACAGGAACACTGCTTCCTGGCGTCCGAACTGGTGTTGCGCGCAGAGGAAGCGGCGCATCGTTTGAAGTGATCCAGGAGAACGTTCCCTATGCCCGAACCTCTCAATGTTGCAATTGTCGGCTGTGGCATTGGTCATATGCATGCGCAGGCGTACCGCACGCTTCCGGGTCTGTTTCGCCTGATGGCGGTATGTGACATTGATGAACCGAAGGCGCGCCAGTTTGCTGTGATGTATGACATTCCGCGCGTGGTCGGCAATCTTGCCGACCTCTGCGCAATGGACGACATCGATGTCATCGACATCTGTACGCCGCCGGGGTTGCATTTCACGCAGGTGCAGCAGGTTCTGGCGGCAGGCAAGCACGCGATCTGCGAGAAACCGCTCGTCGGATCGCTGCGTGAGGCGGATGCGCTGATCGCTGCCGCAGCCGCAGCGGGTCGGCGCGTTATGCCGATCTTCCAGTATCGTTTCGGTCACGGTCTGCAAAAGCTCAAACTCCTGATCGAGCGCGGCGTGGCAGGGCGCGCCTATCTCACCACCGTCGAAACCGCCTGGCGGCGCCGCGCATCGTACTACGATGTTCCATGGCGCGGTAAGTGGACGACGGAGATGGGAGGCGCGCTGCTGGGGCACGCTATCCATGCGCACGACATGCTCACCTATGCGCTTGGACCGATCCGCAGCGTGTTTTGCCGGGCGGCAACGCTGGTCAATGCCATCGAAGTCGAAGACACGGCTGCGGTTGCGCTCGAAATGGCGGACGGCTCGCTGGCGACGCTGGCAGTGACGCTCGGTTCGAGCGTTGAGATCACCCGGCATCGGTTTTGTTTCAGCGGCATGATGGCGGAGAGCAACACCCGACCCTACAGCAACTCCGGCGATCCATGGTCCTTCGTCGGCGACACCCCCGAACAAACGATGCTCATCGAAGCGACGCTGGCGACGTTCGAGCCGCTGCCCGAAGGGTATGCGGGCCAGTTTTATCGGTTCTACCACGCGCTGCACAACGGCAGCGAATTGCCGGTGACACTCCAGGAGGCGCGCGCTTCGCTCGAACTCGTGACAGCGCTTTACGACTCACAGCGCCGCAGGCAGCCGGTGTCTCTCCCCATCCATCCTGACCATCCGATGTACGAAGGATGGCTGCCATAAGACTGGGAGTATGTCCTGCTCAACGTAAGGGCGAGTCGCACAGGAAGATCATCCGGACATCGAACAATTTCGCCCAGGTTGACCGTCTCGTGATGGGCGGTGGCTGAGCCTGTCGAAGCCACCGCCAGCCGCTCCACGGGTGCAGGCATTGTCCAGGTTGTCTTGATCGCTCTATCAGACCCGCCGTTGCGCCCCTCAGAGCCGGAATGACCGGTCAGGCGTCAGGATGTCGGGTGCTCGCTTCTCAGGCTTCATGGACATCACTCCCTCATCCCCGGCGTATAATGGCAGTATGCGCAGGCGATCATCCGCAGGAGGAAAGTCGTGCCAGCGTCACTCGAACATCACTATCTGCGCGCGAATGGCATTCGCTTCCACGTGGTGTGCGCGGGCGGCGGCGGCAAACTGCTGCTGTTGCTGCACGGCTTCCCCGAGTTCTGGTGGTCGTGGCGGCATCAGATCGAGGCGTTCGCCGCTCATTACACGGTTGTTGCCCCTGATCTGCGCGGCTACAACGAAACTGACAAACCGGCGCGCGGCTACGAACTCCATGTGCTGGTGCAGGATGTTGTCGAATTGATTCAGGCGCTCGGCTTCCAGCGCGCGTATGTCGCCGGGCACGACTGGGGCGGCATGATCGCCTGGTCGCTGGCGATTGCGCATCCCGAACGGGTCGAGCGGTTGATCGCGCTGAATATGCCGCATCCGGCGCGCTTCTATGAGGAACTGCGCCGCAACCCGGAGCAGCGACGGCGCTCGCGCTACATCATCTTCTTCCAGATCCCATGGCTCCCGGAGGCGATCCTGAGCGCGAACGGCGGCGCCGCGTTCGACCGTATCTTTCGCTCGACGCCGGTTGACCGGGCAGTATTCGACGATGAAACAATCCGGCGCTACAAACAGGCAATCGCGCGTCCCGGCGCACTGACCGCCGCGCTCAACTACTACCGCGCAATTGGTCGCCACGGCGCCGGAGACCTCTTCCGCGGCACAGGGATGCAGGTCCGTGTGCCGACACTCCTGATCTGGGGTGAACAGGATGTCGCATTCGCGCCGGAAGTGGTGCGCGACACCGGGCGATTCGTTGCCGATCTGCGCACCTGTTCCCTGCCACATGCATCGCATTGGGTGCAGCAGGTTGCGCCGAACGAGGTCAATGCCGCAATGAAGGCGTTTCTGGAGGCGTAGATGGCGATTGTGTACCACCGCATTGAAACGCACGACGAATACCGCGCCGTCGAAGACATCCAGGCGCAGGTGTGGGGCAGCGATGCGCGCGATATCGTTCCGCTCCACCTCTTGCTGACCGCTGGCAAAAACGGCGGTCTGACGCTCGGCGCGTTCGATACGGACCGGACGCCGCCGGATGATCTGATCGGGTTCGTGTTCGGTTTTGTTGGTCTCATGGCGACCGGTCAGGTGAAGCACTGCTCACATATGCTCGGCGTGCTGCCGCACTACCGCGATCGCGGCATCGGCGAAGAACTCAAGCGGCGCCAGCGCGACTACGTGCTGGCGCAGGGCATCACGCTGATGACCTGGACCTTTGATCCGTTGCAGAGCCGCAATGCGCGGCTCAACCTTCGGAAACTCGGCGCGGTCTGTCATACCTATGCGCGTAACCTGTACGGAACGATGAGCGACCGGTTGAATGCTGGCGTTCCCAGTGACCGTTTCGAGGTTGAGTGGCATCTGGCGTCGCGTCATGTCGAGCGGCGCCTGGCGCGCGCCGAACCGGCGCCGTCGTTTGCCGCGCTCACCGCTCAGGGGGTTTCAGTGCTGAACGAAGCGCCTGCTGGCGCTGCTGCGGATGCGCCAGCAAGCGTCTGTCGCGCGCCATCTGGCGATTGTGCGCTCATCCGCTTCCCGACCGATATTCAGACCATCAAACACGTGCGTCCTTCCGAGGCGCTGACCTGGCGCATGCAGTTGCGCGAACTGTGCGAAACCGCCTTTACCAGCGGGTATACTGTGGTCGATGTTCTTTCCGAAGGTGTGTGCAGTTACTATCTGTTGCAGCGACACTGGAGCATTTCATGAAGGTCGAGTCGATCACCTTTCATCACATCGACATGCCGCTGGTTGCGCCTTTTGAAACAAGTTTCGGGCGCGAAACACACCGTCCCTGCATTCTGGTCGAAATGCGCGCCGACGGCTTGACCGGCTGGGGCGAATGCGTCGCCGGCGCAGGTCCCTGGTATGCGTATGAAACCATCGGCACCGCCTGGCACGTCATGAGCGAGTTTCTGGCGCCCATGATCGTTGGGCAGGAGATCAACGAACCGGCGGGGATCGTCGAGCGCTTTGCGCCGGTGCGCGGGCACCCGATGGCGCGCGCCGCCGTTGAAGCTGCGTTCTGGGATCTCTACGCGCAGGCGCGTGGCGTCTCACTGGCGCGACTCATCGGCGCCACCCGCGATCGCGTGGCGGTTGGCGTCAGTGTGGGCATCGAACCGACACTTGAGGCGCAACTGGCGAGCATCGAACGGTTCGTCGCCGCCGGGTATGCGCGCATCAAACTGAAGGTCAAGCCGGGATGGGACGTTGCCGTGGTGCGCGCGGTGCGCGAACGCTGGCCCGACATTGCGTTGCAGGTAGACGCCAACTCGGCGTACACCCTGGACGACGCGCCAATCTTCCGCGAAATGGACGACATGAACCTGTTACTGATCGAGCAACCGCTCTACCACGACGACATTGTGGACCACGCGCGGTTGCAGGCGCAGATCCGCACTCCCATCTGCCTGGACGAAAGCATTCACTCGCCGGAGCACGCGCGTTGGGCGCTCGACATCGACGCCTGCCGGGTGATCAACATCAAGATCGGGCGAGTCGGCGGGCTGACCGCCGCGCGTCAGATTCACGACATGTGCGCCGCGCGTGGTGTGCCGGTCTGGTGCGGCGGCATGCTGGAAACTAACGTCGGGCGCGCGGTGAACCTGGCGCTGGCGGCGCTCCCCAACTTCACCCTCCCCGGCGACATCTCGGCGTCGGCGCGCTACTACCACCGCGACATCGCCGCGCCCGATTTCGTGCTGAACGATGACTCGACCATCACCGTGCCCGACGCGCCGGGCACAGGCGTCGCCGTGCTGCCAGAGCGCCTGCGCGATGTGCGGGTGCGTGAGATGACGGTGGGGAAGGGATGAGACCCAATGCCCTCGCCGTTTCCAGAAATCGACCCATACCTCGAAGGTTTGCTCGGGACGGCATTCCGTGCCACGGTTGCAGTCGAAATCGCGCGCCAGATTGCGCCACAACTACGCCGACGCTACCTGGCGCTGCCGGTCGAGCGGGTCGTGTTTGAAAAGTGACCGACGTTGTAGTGACAACTGCGTCACTCTAACCTGATGTTAGCGTCGTTTCACCGTTGCCGCCGCCAGAGCCAACGACGGACGGAGCGTCAACCGTACTGTCACCGCCGCTCCAGATTGCGACAGTGGCGCCGCAAGCCGTACCGCATGTGAGCATCGAAATCCGCGATGTCGCTCAATGCCGTCTGGTCACTGCCATCGAGATATTGTCGCCGACGAATAAACATGGCGAGGGGCGCGCTGAATATCTGGCAAGACGGCGACGCTTGTTGTTGAGCAGCGCGCATCTGATGGAGATTGACCTGTTGCGCAGCGGCGGACTCGTCGATGTCTGGCCCCTGACCCTGCGCGACAAACTGCCGACCGTGCCCATCCCGCTGCTCGCGGGCGACAATGATCGGCCGCTGGCGTTGCAGGCGACATTCGATGCAACCTGCGACTTGCTGGGATGCGATCTGCTGATCAATTACCGCCAACCGCCGGATCAACCGTTGAGCGGCGAAGACGCTGCATGGGTGGAAGCGCTGTTGCGTTCGTGGGGAGTTGCCAGCGATTGACATCGCCCCTGACGGACCTGCGGCTGACGGTCCGCCTCCGCTGACGGAAACGATGGCGTCCACGCGCAGTGAGCGTGCCGAACCGTGCGGGTGGACGCCCGGCGGAACGCCCGACCGGCACACCCCTCACGAGTGTAGAGTTTTTCGGCAAGCCATCGTACTGAATTGCCCGCTTTGGGCGTCAGGACGCCAAAACGCTCCTCTCTCCCGCGCTGCGGGAGAGGGGCTGGGGGTGAGGGCAAAAACAGGCGTCAGGATGCGGAAAACACCCCTCGCAATCTAAAAACTCTACCCTTGAGAGCTGGCACACCCCCCGCTTGTGGGGAGTTAGGGGGTCAGTCGCCAGCCAGGGCGCAGCAGGGATGCGCCTTCTTGCCGTCTGACAATTCATGCCTGCACCCACCTGCGGTCATCGGCGACGCCGATCACGACATCATCCGGTTGGCTTCGACAGGCTCAGCCAACGGCTGCTGTCAGGGTCAAGCAGTGTGGGGGGCACTGCGCTGCGCATCCACTCCCGTCGCCTCCGTCACGCTCGCAAACCCGTCGCGGCGCAGCAACTGTGCCAGACCGCGCTTGATCTCGCGGGCAATGGCGGGTCCGGCGTACACCATGCCGGTGTAGAGCTGGACCAGGCGCGCCCCTGCGCGAATGTGCGCATAGGCGTCTTCAGCGGTCAGAATGCCGCCGACGCCGATCACCGGCGACTTTCCGCAGGTCAGGCGGTAGATCGTGCGGATCACCTGGCGCGTGCGTGACGTCAGCGGACGGCCGCTCAATCCGCCGGTCTCGCCTGCCAGCCGGCTGCGCAGCCCTTCGCGTGCGAGAGTCGTGTTGGTAGCGATGAAGGCAGCCACGCCAGCCTCACATCCAGCGCGCACTACCTCTTCGATCTGCTCCGGGGTTTCGTCGGGCGACACTTTCAGTGCAATCGGGCGCGGATGTGGCAGGCTATGGTTGAGGCGCATCAGTTCGCGCAGCAACTCCTCGAGCGTCGCGCGTTCGTGGAGGCGGCGCAGCCCCGGCGTATTCGGTGAGGAGATATTGACCGCCACATAATCGGCGAGCGGCGCCAGCGCCACAAATGTCGCCGCGTAGTCTTCGACCGCGCGCTCCAGCGGCGTATCGCGGTTTTTGCCAATGTTGACGCCAACGATGACCGTGTGTGATCGGGGCGCGCGCAGCGCCTGTGCAACGGCGACCATTCCGGGGCTGTTGAAGCCGAGGCGGTTGATCAGCGCCAGGTCTTCCGGCAGGCGGAAGAGGCGCGGATGGGGATTCCCCGGTTGAGGACGCGGTGTGACCGTGCCGACTTCAACATGGCTGAACCCGAGCAGCGCCAGCGCATCGACGAGGTCGGCGCGCTTGTCGAACCCTGCCGCGATGCCGAGCGGACCGGCGAAGCGCAACCCTGCCCATTCGACCGCCAGCGCGGGGTCGTTCCAGGCGTAAAGTGCGCTAATCAGACGCGGCAGCAACGGCGCCCGGCTTGCCGCGCGAAACATCGCCGTCACTGCGTCGTGCGCGCGCTCGGCATCGATCTGGAACAGGAGCGGGCGGATGAGATGGTAGAGCACTATCGTCTCAGGAATGTCCAAAAACTGGCGCCAGATACGCGCAGATAAGGTTATCAACCGTCACGATGGTCAGCCCATACGCAAGCGCCTGGCACATCAAGAGCCGAATCAAACGGATCACCGTGTAGTGCAGGCAGACTTATGCGGTCATCACACCTCGACGCACCACAGGGAGATGGGGTGTCAGCAGGTTTATTGTAGCAGATCTTCAGAAACCTGTTCACCGATTTTGACAACCCTGTACGCCTTTGCCTGTGGGCGAGATGTGATAACTGCGCGGTGAAGTCGTCCACGTGAAAGTCAAAGGTTTGAAAAACAGGCTCGGATGAAGGCAGGGCGATCATCCAGGCGGCTTTGCCAGGGTGAACGCGCAGGGACGGCTGGAGCGGGGAAAGAGGAGCAGGGTGTCATTGCCTTGCCCGGTGAAGGTGGAGTGAATTTGAAATTGACCGAGATTGACGCCGGGCATGAGCATCGCCATACAGCGAATTAAGGACAGGCTAACCAGATTTGTTTGAGCGAGGCGGGTGAAGGTTCGTTGGTGAAAATCTGCGGGACGCATTCGATGTTCCACTCCAGCAGACAGTTGAGCAAGAGGGCGTAGATAAGCGACATGTCGTGCATGGGGCACTCCAGCATACAGAATTTGTCCCAGCAGGACTTTCCTGAATTGCGCCACCGCCAGCAGGCTAGCCGCCTCCATCTCGACTGTCAGGCAGCCCTCGGCGCAGCGGGCGTCAATCATGGATTGGGTTTCACGGTAGGGAGCGTCGGTTGTCCAGGTTTTGCCGCTTATAAATGGGATTCCCCGCGCTTCCAGCGCAGCGATTGAGCCACCAGCCGCGCCAACAGGAAGGCAACTTCACTCGCCTGGCGGGTCTGAATGGAATGCCAGCCCCAGCAGGGCGACTACGCCGATAATGTTCCAGGGACGCGTTGCCATGTCTTACGCCCTGACGTGGTTGAGCAGGATGACGGTCATCACCACCCCTGCCAGCGCCATGCTGGGGAAGATGACCAACTCGCCAACACCGACCGGCACGCCGATACGCGCCTTGTTCAGGCCCATCAGGCTGACCGCAACGCCAAGGGTCAGGAACCTGGTCAGCCCAACCGAAACCAGCAGGTAGCCCCAGGGCTTTCGGCGCAAAAGCAGGACGCCGGACAGGATGCAGAGCGGAACGATGAGTCCCAAATCTATTGCCTGGATGAACATACTGGTGGTGTTTTCGAGTGCGGGAACGGCTCCGGGCGCAAAGGTCGCGGCGATACGTCCCAGCCAGGCAAGCGAAAGAAAGGCGGCAGCGAAGAAGAGCAGTCCGGCAATCCAGCCGCGCGGCAGTTTCTCCGAAAAATGGGAGGGCAGGCCTGGCAGGTCAAAGGACATCATCATCAGCACGAAGGCGAACAGGCTCAGACTGAACAGGGCGACATAGATCAGAAACAGAACGTTGTAATGCGCGTCAAAGCACATAGTGATGTAGGTGTAGAGGATAAAGCCGAGCGTACCTGCCAGGAGCAGGCGTCCGCGCAGCGAGCCGCGCCACGCCAGCTAGGAGGAAAGCGTCAGTAAGGGCAAGCCCAGCGCGAGCGTCATCAGATCGTTGGCTTGCATCTGGGCGGCGGAACTGACTGTATCCCAGTAGTACAAGCCGCGCGCGTTGATGGTCACTTGCTCGCCGCGAAAAGTGGTCAGCGGGTAGGGCGCGCCTTCGGCAGGCCACAGACCTGCCAGCGCGGCAACCAGGGTCAGGATAAAAATCAGAGGGATAGGCCATTTCAGGGCGGTACTGTATTTCATGGCAGTCTTCCTGATTCAAAATCGTATTCGCCCAGTCGCGTTGGTCGGATTCATGTGAATATCAGTGGTCATTACAGGTTTTTTCCTGTGTACGCCCATAGTTTAGTTTATGTCTCTCCAAACGAAAGCGGACCACACGAAGATGTAGTCTGCATTTTCTGGAGGCTGGTCTGGCAAATAGCCAGGTTAATACCCCGGCATAGAGCAAGCCATCGGCCAGCAGTTCCAGGCAATGAAAGAAGCGCATTTGCCAGGGAAACCAGTAAGCGGTGATGACCGTCTCCCCGGTTTCACTCAGTGGCGGGAATAAACGTTTGAAATCCCAAGCGGGTGAGTGAGACAGCGCCCGGACCACTGGCGTCGACGGTAATTGCGAGCAGTCCGCCAACCAGGGGGATGGAAGCGAGTAATTCGAGGACAAAGCTAATCCCTGACCTCACGCAGATCAAACCAGGGACCCTCGACGCACGGCAGGCGCACGCCGCTGCGCAATTCGACCGCGCACACGCCACAAGCGCCAAACCCGCATCCCGGCGGCGATTCGATGAGCGCGTGCGCAAACCCACGCGGCTGGCGCAGGCGCACTGCCCGGATAGCCTTCCCCAGTGCTGCGAGCGCGTGGCGCGGCAATGCGGCAACGACCGCATCAGCCCATGTCAGCGGCGAGGCGCCGGTTGCCGGTTGAAGCACTGCCACGCCGGCTGCCATCAGGTCCGAGTTCACGATGGTCTCGTACTCTACGGCGGAGGGGAGCAGAAATGGCGGCGGCAGACTATCCTGGTCACCAGCAATGGCGATCAGCGTTACAGCAGTATGGGATGGAGCGAAACGTGCAGCGAAGATCAACGCTGCAAGCCCGGCGCCCGCGCCGAGCAGCAGCAGATTGCGCTGACGGTCGGTGAAGAGCAGCGCGCGTCCACACAGCCCGATCACATCGAGCGTTTCCCCCGGAGAGCGCCGCGCCAGCCATGCCAGTCCTGGTTCATCAGGTTCGTAGAGCAGCGCCACCTGCCCGATCTCGGGCAACGCCGCTGCCACGAAGAGCGGTCGGCGCAGCAACCGATACGTATCACCAGGATCGTTGCACCACACCAGCAGCGCGTGGCCGGGACGCGCATCCCGCGCCAGATCGGGGACGTGCAACGCCAGCCAGCGGAGTCGCGGCGTCACCTGGCGATGATCGGCAATCACAACGGTATGCTGGCGCGCCATTATTCCTCATTCTCGCCGCCGAGAATGCCTTCCAGTCGCGACGCCTGCTGCAATGCGCCGGTTCCGACTCCGAAGTTGCCGCGCCGGAACACGATCTGCCCCCGGCACATCGTCAGCATGACCTGCCCCTTGAGGCGCTGACCGGCAAGCGGCGTGTTGCGCCCTTTCGAGAGAAACTTTGCCGGATCGACGGTCCACGGCGAGTCCGGGTTGAAGATGACAATATCGGCGGGTGAACCGGGGCGCAGGGTTGCTGGCGCCCGACCCAGCACCGTTGCCGGACCTTCGGTGAACTTGGCGACCAGATCGACCAGATCGAGTTTCCCGCGATGAACCAGGGTCAGCGCCAGCCCCAGCGCCGTCTCGAGGCTGCTGATCCCCGGCGCTGCCAGGCGATACTCGCACTCTTTATCGATGGCGCTTTGCGGCTCGTGATCTGAAGCGATAGCATCGATTGTACCGTCGCGCAATCCTTCAATCAGCGCTTCAATGTCCTGTTCGGTGCGCAGCGGCGGTCGAACGCGGGTTGAGGTATGATAGGGTGGCAGAAGGGTTGGTTTGAGGCGAGATGGCAGGTCAAGCCCTTCATCGTCGGTTTCCGCGCGCTCACGTCCGCTCCGGTGGGATGATTTTCCTTCGCTATGCACCGTGGCGAGATTTCCGAGCACCCACTGATCAGTGAGCGTCAGATGGTGCGGCGTCACCTCAGCGGTCACCCGCACGCCGCGCGCTTTGGCGGCGCGGATGAGCGCCACGCTGCCGGCGGTGCTGACGTGGCAGATGTGCAGATGCGCGCCGGTCATTTCCGCCAGCGCAATGTCACGCGCCACCATCGCCTCTTCCGCTGCTGCGGGATACCCCGGCAACCCCAGGCGGATGCTGACCGCGCCATCGTGCATACCCCAGCCGCGGCTCAGGCGGGCATCTTCGCAGTGCGCCATGATCGGCACATCGAGCATCGCCGCGTATGCCAGCGCATTGCGCATGACCGCAGCGTCCGCCACGGCATTGCCTTCGTCGGAGAAACCGACGCACCCCGCTTCGACGAGTTCCGCCATTTCGGTCAGCATCTGACCGGCGCGCCCAAGCGTGATAGCGCCAATCGGCTCGATGCGCACCGCGCCGCGACGTCGGGCAATCTCGCGCACCTGGCGCGCAACAGCGGCGCAGTCGATCGCCGGGTGTGTATCCGGCATCACGCACAGCGTCGTGAACCCACCCGCCGCCGCTGCTTTCGTCGCAGTCTCGATGGTTTCCTTGTGCTCATCGCCCGGTTCCCGCACGTGGGCGTGCAAATCGAGAAATCCGGGAGCGATCACGGCGCCGCGCGCATTGATGACCTCGGTGTGATCATCGAGCGCTTCGGGCGCCAGGGTCAGGTCGGCAAGATCGATCACCTGGACAACTTTACCGTTCTCGACCAGCACATTGCCAATCGTAGCGACACGCCGCGCCGGATCGATGATCGAACCATTTTTGATCAGGTACCGCATACGAATTCTCTCTACTCACCGGACAGACGGTACAACAGCGCCATCCGCACCGCCACGCCATTGGCGACCTGCTCTTCAATGACCGACTGCGCCGATACCGCGACATCGGGCATGATCTCGACGCCTTCGTTCATTGGTCCCGGATGCATCACCAGGCAGTGCGGCGCAGCGCGCGCCACCCGCTCGGCGGTAATGGCGAAGAAGCGGCTATATTCCCGCAGCGAAGGGATCAACCCGCCTTCCATTCGTTCCTTTTGCAACCGCAGCGTCATGAGAACGTCCGCATCCTTAATGCACTCATCCAGGTTGCTGGTGATCGTCAGATCGGGCCAGGTCGCCTTCCAGAACGACGCGGGACCGATCAGCGTGTGCGGTGCGCATAGCGTCACCGACGCTCCCATACGGGTGAAGCCCCACAGATTGGAGCGCGCCACGCGACTGTGCAGAATATCGCCGACGATGACCACCTTCACTCCTTCGATCCGCCCCAACCGCTGACGCACGGTAAACAGGTCGAGCAGCGCCTGCGTCGGATGGGCATGCCGTCCGTCGCCCGCATTGATAACCGAGCCGTGAAAATACTGCGCCGCCAGGTAAGGTGCGCCTGACTCGCCGTGGCGCATGACGAGGATATCGGCGCCAAGCGCCTGGAGCGTGCGCACCGTGTCAATGAGCGACTCGCCTTTCTCGACGCTGCTGCCGCGCGCCGTAAAGTTCACAACGTTCGCCGAAAGCGCTTTTCCTGCAAGCTCAAACGAAATGCGCGTGCGGGTGCTTTCCTCGAAGAACATGTTGACAATCGTTTTGCCGCGCAGCGTCGGCACCTGCTTGATGGCTCGCCCAAGCACCTCTTTCATGCTGACGGCGGTTTCGAGGATCTCGTCGATCTCCTGGGGAGAGAAATCATCGAGGTCAAGCACGTGGCGCCGGCGATTTCCGGCGGGTCCTGCGCCTGCAGACATGCTCATGACAGGCTCCTTATTCGGTTGCGGCTTCCGCTGTCCGCACAATGAAGACGCCATCCACGCCGCCATCGACTTCGTGCAACCGCGTGGCGATACGTTCGTCGCGTGATGTGGGCACATTCTTGCCAACAAAATCGGCGCGGATCGGCAATTCGCGATGACCGCGATCGATCAGCACTGCCAGTTGAATGCGCGCCGGGCGGCCAAAATCGGTGAGCGCATCGAGCGCGGCGCGGATCGTGCGCCCGGTATAGAGCACATCATCGACCAGGACCACGGTGCGACCGTTGATGTCAAAGGGGATATCGGTCGCATGCACGACCGGCGCAGGTCCGCGGATGTCCAGATCGTCGCGGTAGAGGGTAATGTCAAGAATGCCGACCGGCACGCGCACCCGTTCAATCTCTTCGAGAGCCGCTGCGATGCGCATCGCCAGAGGCGCGCCGCGCCGTCGAACGCCGACGAGCGCCACATCGCGCACTCCGGCGTTGCGCTCGACGATCTCGTGCGCAATACGCATGATCGCGCGCCGGATATCGTCGGCATCCAGGATCTGCTTCTCACCCATCGTCGCTATCCTTCGAGCATCTTTTTCAGATTGCTCAATGATTGCTCCAGATCCTTCTGGTTCTGGCGCTCGACGAACAGTTTATCCAGAATGCCGCCAACCAGAGCGCCGCCTGGAACGGTATAATCAATGCGCACATGCACTTGTGTGCCGCTCATCTCCGGCGCCAACCGCCACGACCAGACATTCGACAGATCGCCGCTGCCTTCTTCCCGCAGGTAACGCCCTGGCTCGATTGCGGCAAATGTCGTTGTGCCGCGAAACGTCAATGTTCCTGCCATCTTGAACGTCCATGCGAAGGTGTCGCCGACGTTGCGTCCGGTGACGTTGTGCACTTCCTCCAACCCAACCACCCAGCGGGGAGACTCCTCGACGCGCAGCAGCGCGTCGAACACCGTATCGACCGGCGCGTTGATGAAAATGCTGTGCTCGACTGATGACATTGTTCGCCTCCTCTTGGCTGATAGCAGCATTTGCTGCATCCGGCGGCATTGCAATACCGACGCCCCATCGCCGCAGCATCCCGGTTATAATATTGATCCAGTATACGATCGACAGTGCTGGCTTACCAATTCGAGGGCATTCCGGTCGTCTGTGGCATGATGCGCAGTACCACCATCTACATCGGGCTTGGCAGCAATCTTGGCGATCGCGTTGCGCGATTGCGGGAAGCCGTTGTACGTTTGAGCCAGATCCTCGAAGTGACCCGCGTCTCGCGCCTGTATGTGCATGCACCGCTTGGCTACGTCAGCAATGATGCATTTATCAACGCAGTCGTCGAAGGGCGCACCATGCTCAAACCACTGGATCTCCTTGTCGAGCTTCAGAAAATCGAGCGTGCGATGGGACGGCGTCGGGGCATTCAATACGGTCCCCGTCCTATCGATCTCGATATTCTCTTTTATGGCACGATGCAGATAGACTCGCTCGAACTGACCATTCCTCATCCGCGTCTGGCTGAACGTGCATTCGTGCTGAAACCGCTTGCCGAAATTGCCCCCGATCTGATGCATCCTGTTCTGTACTACACTGTCTCGCAATTGCTCGCAAACGCCGATGAAGCCGCTCAGGTGAGGTTGTACGAACCAGGCAATCCCTGAGCAATGCCCATCAGGTTGGACATTATACGCCCAACTCTGCACGCAGATCTGCGATCTCTCTTTCGAGTTCACGCACCAGCGCCAGGCGATCCGCTTCGGGCAGGAACGCTGCACGTGCACCGGTCAGTACGAGGTGCACCAGATCGTCGGCAGTGAAACCGAATTGCTGGACCGCCAGGCGATACTCGTTGCACAGGGTCGTCCCAAAAAACACCGGATCGTCAGTATTGACGGTAAGCGATACGCCTGCATCGAAGAGACGACGCAGCGGATGCATCTCAAGCGCCGGCACCGCGCCGGTCCGCACATTGCTGGTCGGGCAAACATCGAGAACGATGTCGTGGGTGCGCAGGTAGGCGATCAGCGCCGGATCATCGATGCTGCGAATACCGTGTCCCAGGCGACGGACGCCGAGCGCCTCGATAGCGCCCCAGACGCTGGGCGGTCCCACCACTTCGCCAGCGTGCGCCATCACCTGCAAGCCAGCGCGGCGCGCAGCGGCGAAGACGCCAGCGAACGGCTCCGGCGGATGGTTGATCTCATCGCCGCCAATCGACCAGCCGATCACGCCGTACTTCATGTTGCGAATGGCGCTTTCTAGCAGTTCCCACGCCAGATCAACGCCAAACTGTCGCCCATAGTCGAACACCAGCCCCACACGCACGTTGTACTCACGTGCAGCACGGGCAAAGCCGGCGGCTGCGCCCTGCACCACCTCGTCGAGATCGAGCGCGCGACGGTGATACTGCACTGGTGAAATCATCACCTCGGCATAGCGCACATTCTGTTCTGCCAGATGCGTGCCCAATTCATAGGCGACCTGCTCGAAGTCGCGCCCGGTGGTGAGCGACCGCGCCAGGACCATGAAGACGGTCAGAAATTCGTGGAAGTTGTGGTAATTGAAGAGTTGCGCCACCCCAGACTCATCGCGCGCCGGCAGATCAACGCCGTTGCGCCTTGCCAGCGCCAGCAGAGTGGCAGGTCGAATGGCGCCTTCCAGGTGCAGGTGCAGTTCGACCTTGGGCATACGGATGATGAACTCGTCGAGCGCAGCGATGCGTTGCTGTTGGGTGCTCACGGTCACCTCGTTTCTCTTGCCGATAGTGAAGGCAGAGAGCAGACGCTTCCCGCCCCGACGACGCCAGTGTGCTCACCTGGCGCCGTCGTCCATCCTGCCGATGGGCAACCTGCACTACTGTTGCACCCTTGTCCCTTTACCGGGTGGCGACTGCCTCGAGACGCTCGGCGTTGTCGGCGATGATCAACGCATCGATCAGGCGATCAAGGTCGCCATCGAGGATGCCTGGAAGATTGGAGAAGTTTTGCCCGATACGATGATCGGTCACCCGGTCCTGGGGAAAGTTGTAGGTACGAATCTTCTCAGCGCGTTCGCCAGCGCCGACCTGCGCCAGACGGGTCTCGCCCAGTTCCTTGCGGCGCTTCTCTTCTTCGCGCGCAAAGAGGCGCGCGCGCAGCACCGCTAGCGCCGAAGCCTTGTTCTTCAACTGTGAACGGCTATCCTGGCATGTGACGACGATCTCTTCTGGCGTGCCGGGCTTATAGACAATCCGCACCGCCGAGTCGGTCGTGTTGACGCCCTGGCCGCCATGCCCGCCCGAACGGAACACATCGACCCGGTAGTCGGACGGGTTCAACTCGATGTCGGTCTCTTCGACCTCGGGCAGGACAGCGACGGTCGCCGTCGAGGTATGGATGCGCCCGCGCGCTTCGGTGGCTGGCACGCGCTGCACGCGATGGACGCCGCCTTCATACTTGAGGCGGCTATACGCGCCTTCGCCCCTGACTTCGAAGATGATCTCCTTATAGCCGCCGGGCCCGTTTTCGGTAGCGCTGATCACGTCGACATCCCATCCGCGCTGCTCGGCGTAGCGCGTATACATGCGGAACAGGTCGGCGGCGAACAGCGCCGCTTCGTCGCCGCCTTCGCCCTGCCGCAGCTCCATAATGGCATGCTTCGAGTCGTTCGGGTCGCGTGGGAGCAATAAGACTTTGATATCCTGCTCGAGTTGCGCGCGCCGTTCGAGGAGTCGATCGAGTTCTTCCTGCGCCAGCTGGCGCACGTCCTGGTCGGTCTCGTGCTCCAGCAGGAAATACGTATCCTCGATGTGACGCTCCACGTTGCGGTATGCACGATATGCCTCGACGAGCGGTTCGAGTTCGCGCTGTTCACGCACATACCGTTGTAACCGCACCGGGTCGGTGGCGACTTCGGGTTGCGCCATCAGACCAAGCAGTTCGTCGTAGCGCGCCGTGACGCTGGCAAGTTTGTCAATCAGAGCAACAGCCATAGTTTTGTACCATCCGTAGCATTATAGCATGTCTATCAGGCAGCACAGAGCGCCGGGTTGTGTGCCCGGCGCTCCGCGTCGTGTCGCACGCCGCTCCTCCTACTGACCCTGCTGCAACGCCTTCTTGCGGCGATTGCGCTCGGCGCGGCGACGTTTTTCTTTGCGCTTTTCGCTTTCGGAAACAAAGTGCATTTTCTCACGGAACGTCTTTGTAATGCGCTCAGCGACCACAACTTTGTTAAAGCGACGAAGCAGTTGATCTACGGTTTCACCGTCGCGTCGTTCTACTCGCATGGCTCTGGAAGATCTCCGCGCACCGGCTTTCTCTTTCGGCGCGGAAGAACAAACCGTTCACCCCCTCCCGGCGCAACATTACGGCGCACATCTGTGCCGGCGCCGCTTGCACACCGTTAGTATACACATTTGATAGGGATTGTGCAAATAGGGGTTAGCCGTCCTGACCTTCAACCTGCAACCTTCCCACGTTCAACGTTCAACGCTCACCTGTGCGCCTTCGTGCTCCAGCCGTTGCAATGCAACGGCCACCTGCTGTCAACCCGCCTTTCTCTTGCCCCACATCTGTTTTCATGGTAGCATACGTTGCTACCGAGACTCAGATTCTCCAAACATGACGCACAGCGCAGCGAACGCGCCGCCCAAAAAAGAAACGAGCAGTCCTATGACCAGCACTGAACGCCCGCCGCGCCCGCGTTTTATCGGCGTCGACACCTACGCCGATCCGCACGGGCGATTTACGTTTCGTTACCCTTCCGACTGGTATCGCTTCGAGCTCGACAACGGCCTCGAAGGGGTCCTGTTCTCGCCTGAACGCGAGAGTCCGCACACCTTCTTCTCCGCCTGGGTGCGCCAGCTCGAGGCGGAAGCGGTCGCCGAAGACCTGCCGCTGTTGCAGAAGGGCGTCGCCGAAGGACTGGCGCAACTGCCGGAATGCGTCGTCGAGTCGAGTTCAGACGACACCTACGGCAATCTGATCAAGTTCGAGCGGATCTACACGTTTCGCGATGGCGATGAAATCCGCAAGCGCAAAGTGTGGATCATGTACGTCGCGCAGTGGCAGATTGTGCTGACCTACCAGGGGCGCACGCCGGAAGAATGGGAGTACTGGCTGCCCATGGGCAATTACGCCTTCGCGCTTTTCAACATCCCGCCCGAACTCTGGTTCGCCACCGACCGCGACCTGACGAAGAAGACCGGTCTGCCAAAGAAGAACAGGGTCAGGCGTGGCCGCGCGAAGGATGAGTGAGGTAGAGACATGCCGATGGCACGCCCCGTCGGGTACGCGATGCCGGTGGAAAGGCGGCATATGTTGTAGGGTCGCGCTACCGGCGCGCCCACACGCCTGAGGCGCCCACGCGCATAGGACACGTTGAACGTTGCCGGTGAAACGATAGCGGGTTGCAAATGGGCATTCCGACGCGCTCTGCGTCCTCTGCGCCTCTGGAGTGAAATCAGCAGGTGCGAAGGTGCGAAGGTTGAACGTTGAAGGTGGAAGCGCCCGACCGTTGATGTCTGCGCCACACCCCACAAAACATGTGCTCTCAATACTCGTCATCGCTGCAGGACTCCTGAGTTGTGCGGCGCTGGCGCTCATGCCAGCACTCCTGCGCCCGCGCAGTTTCGCCACGTTCTCCGACGCAATCGGGTATGTGCTGAATCAGCGTGGCGTCGCCTATGAAAGCATTTTCGTCGAGCGCTCCTGGCCCGATACCGTCAATGACATTACCTACGGCGCCAATCTACTGATCGTAACCCCCGGCAAAGGTACAGTGACCGGACGACTCGATTGTCGTGGCTGGAAAAAAGATTGTTTTTTCACCGTGCGCGCATTTGAAATCTACCGTGAGCCGTTGCCCGAATTGTCAGAACAGCGGCGCTTGCCTTGGGTCGCCTGGATTGAGCAGGTGTTTGACATAAAGTTTTGAGTAGGGGCGCGGCGCTGGCGCGCCCACACGTCGGTGGCGCCCCACACGTCGGTGGCGC